>CAFBQP010000027.1_pt1 | contig 26678 bp, 20 predicted proteins | sample 7270011 | NCBI WGS metagenome assembly CAFBQP01 (sample SAMEA6814178, study PRJEB35770) | uncultured Acidimicrobiales bacterium | biome: Freshwater; feature: Freshwater reservoir; material: water | place: Czech Republic | collected 2016-11-09 | depth 30m m | reverse complement strand
CGGCGGGCGCTTCCCGAGCACAGCCTTCATGAGCACGGGAACCAGGTTGGTGCTCTGGGCGAAGTCCTCGCCGACCTCGCCGTCGTCGGTGGCCCCGGCGGCGTTGAAGTAACGCAGGCTGACGCTGCGCAGGCCGTGGCAGGTGTCGTACCAGCGGAGCATCTGCTCCACGATGAGTTTGGACTCGCCGTAGGGGTTCTCCGGGTGCTTCGGGGCATCCTCCCCGATCGGGAGCGCCGTGGCGTTGCCATAGACGGCTGCCGATGACGAAAAGACCACACGCGACACCCCTGCGAGCCGGAGTGCGTCGAGCAGGGTGTTGCTGCCTCCGACGTTCTCGGCGAAGTAGTGGCCGGGTCGGTGCATGGAATCGCCGGCGGCTTTCTTGGCGGCGAAGTGGACGGCAACGTCGATGTCGTGATCGGCGACGGCCTGCTGGACCGCAGCCGCATCGTGTGTGGCGCCGCGGACGAAAGCGGCACCCGCGGGGACTGCCTCCTGAAAGCCGGTGGACAGGTCGTCGAACACGACCACGTCCCGGCCGGCGCGCAACAGAGCGCGAACCGTGACGGACCCGATGTACCCGGCTCCCCCAACGACCAAGACCGCCATCCGACATCCCTCCCAGACTCCTGTCCGGCCGAGCGTAGGGGTCCGTCAGCGCGCATTGCGCTCAAGTCATATGATCCGCACATGGCAACCAAGAAAGAGTCTCTGGAACAGCTCCGAAAGGTGCCGTTGTTCTCGGTCTGCAGCACCAAGGACCTCGAGAAGGTTCTGAAGGCGGGGGACGAGATCGCCGCAACCGCAGGTCAGGTCATCATCGACCAGGGCCAGACAGGGAGGGAGGCGTTCGTCATCCTCAACGGCGCCGCCACCGTGAGGCGAAACGGCAAGAAGGTCGCCTCCCTTGAGGCGGGCGCCATCGTCGGCGAGTTGTCCCTATTCGACCACGGCCCCCGGACAGCCACCGTCACCTGCGACACCGACAGCCAGCTGCTCGTCATCCCGCAACGGGAGTTCCTCGCCGTGCTCGAGCAGGTACCTGCCCTCAGCAGGCGCATGCTCGAGTACCTCGCGGGCAAGATCCGCGAGTTCGACCGCCAGTCCTTCGGCTGACCCGGCCGGGGATCCCCCCGAGCTGCTCCTTCTGTACCGGCATGCCGCCGCGCTAGCGTCGCCTCGTCATGAGTACGCACGCCTCGCACGATTCGCACGGAGCCGGTTCGGCCCCGAGCGGACCCAAGCGCATCCGCCCCTACCAACTGGTCATCGGCCTTGGCGTCTTCATGGCGCTGTTCACCGTTGTATCGGGCATCGTCCCGCAGTTCACCAAGTGGCACGACGAGAACGACATCATGCGGGAGCCGTTCGGGGGAATCCCAGGGCCGCTGCAGATCGCGTTCTACACCGTGGTGCCGATCTTCATCGTGTGGAGCGCGTGGGCGCTCGCCCAGCGCGTGCGCAATTGGGAGCGGGGCGGACCGGACCGTCGTCGCACGACCACCAAGAACATTGCGCACCGCCTCGCCGACTTCCGCGCCGGTGTGTACATGCGCACACTGCTGCGCGACTCGGCTGCCGGTCTCATGCACTCGATGATCTACTTCGGGTTCCTCGTGCTCCTCGGCGTCACCACCACACTCGAGATCGATCACCAGTTGCCCGAGCGCGCGAAGTTCCTGCACGGCAAGACCTACATGGCGTACTCGTTCATCGGCGACCTTGCCGGCACGGTATTCCTCGTTGGGATCGTCTGGGCGGTGCTGCGCCGGTACGTGCAGCGCCCGTACCGCATCCGCATCAAGACCAAGCCCGAGCACGCGATCATCCTCGGCACGTTCTTCCTCATCGGCGCAACCGGCTTCCTCGCAGAGGGCGTGCGCATCGCAACCGAGGGCACGCAGTCGCACGAGAAGTGGTCGTTCGTTGGTTACCCGATCGCCACCTGGTGGGACGGTCTCGGCCTGCAGACCCTCGAGCGCTGGCACCAGATCCTCTGGGTCGCCCACGTGGTGTCGTTCCTCATCTTCCTCGTCATCCTCCCGATGACGATGCTGCGCCACATGTTCACCTCCCCGTTGAACATGTACCTGCGGAACCGTGAGCGTCCCAAGGGCGCGATGAAGCCGATGCCGAACCTGGCCGAGACCTCGCTCGAGACCTTCGGTGCCTCCGTCGTCGAAGACTTCACCTGGAAGCAGCTGCTCGACACCGACTCCTGCACCATGTGCGGCCGCTGCACCAGCGTGTGCCCCGCCCACGCAACGGGCAAGCCGCTCGACCCGCGCGAGATTGTGCTGAAGGCCGGTGAGGTCATGGCGGCCACGGCAACCCACGCACACATCACGCCCCCGATCGGCGTGGACCGGGAGATCTCCATCTCCGCGAACTCCCTGTTTGAGCGCGTCACCGCCGACGAGGTGTGGAGCTGCACCACCTGCCGTGCGTGCGACGAGATCTGCCCGGTCAACATCGAGATCCTCGACAAGATCCTCGACATGCGCCGCTACCTGACGCTCATGGAGAGCAACTTCCCGGCCGAGCTGGGCAACGCTTACCGCGCCATGGAGAACCAGGGCAACCCGTGGGGCATGAATCAGGGCGAGCGTGCCGACTGGGCCAAGGGACTCGACGTGAAGGTTGTGGACCCGGGCGAGGCGTTTACCGAGGAGTACCTCTACTGGGTGGGCTGCGCCGGCTCCTTCGATGACAAGAACAAGAAGGTCACTCAGGCGATGGCCAAGCTGCTGAAGCGGGCCGGCATCGACGTGGCCATCCTCGGCCCGTCGGAGATGTGCACCGGGGACTCGGCCCGCCGGTCCGGCAACGAGTACCTGTTCCAGATGCTCGCCGTGCCCAACATCGAGATGATGAATGGCATGGGCGTGAAGAAGATCATCACGCAGTGCCCGCATTGCTTCAACACACTGAAGAACGAGTACCCGCAGCTCGGCGGCATGTACGAAGTCATCCACCACAGCGAACTGCTCGAGCAGTTGATCGACTCCGGCAAGTTGGACGTCAGCGGTGCCACCCTCGAGGAGCGCGTTGCGTATCACGACTCGTGCTATCTCGGCCGCCACAACGACGTCTACATGGCGCCCCGCAAGGTGGTCGGTTCCCTCAAGGGCGTGCAGGTCGTAGAGATGCCGCGCAACGGCAACATGGGCATGTGCTGTGGCGCCGGGGGTGCCCGCATGTGGATGGAGGAGTCCATCGGCAAGAAGGTGAACGACGAGCGATCGCAGGAGGCGCTGTCCACCGGCGCAACCCGCATCGCCACGGCGTGCCCGTTCTGCTACATCATGCTCGACGACGGTGTGAAGGCGATGGCCCCCACGATGGGTATCGACGCAGACACCATCAAGGTGGCGGACCTCGCCATCCACGTGCTCGACGCAATTGAGGCCGGCGAGAATCGCCTCGCGAATCCCGAGGCACCGCTCAACGCCAGCTTCAGCTGACCCACCGCTGCGGATCTCGGTTTACTTCTGGCGGACAGGTCGCCCGAAGTAGACCGAGATCGTTCGGCAGGTCTGACTACTTGTTGAAGTTCTCGAAGTAGCGGCTCGGCGTGGGCCCGCGCTGGCCCTGATACTTCGAGCCCGACGCTCCCTTGCCGTACGGCCGGTCGGCCGGCGTGGTCATCTGCATGAACGACACCTGACCGATCTTCATCCCCGGGTAGATCGTGATGGGCAGGCTCGCCACGTTCGAGAGTTCGAGGGTGATGTGCCCGTCCCAGCCGGCATCCACGAAGCCCGCCGTGGAATGGATGAGCAGGCCGAGACGCCCGAGCGAACTCTTGCCCTCCACCCGGCCGACAAGGTCGTCGGGCAGGGCCAGGCGCTCCAGGGTGGAGCCGAGCACGAACTCGCCGGGATGGAGAACGAATACCCCGTCCATCGGGATCGTGATGAGTTCGGTGAGGTCCTCGAGGTTCTGCTTGACGTCGATCACCGACGCCGTGTGGTTGCGGAACACCCGGAACAGGTTGGACACCTTCATGTCCACCGAGGAGGGCTGGATGCACTGCTCGTCGAGGGGGTCAATGATGATGCGGGCGGCGGCGAGCGCCTCGCGAATACTGCGGTCGGACAGGATCACAAGGTCCAAACGTAGTGGGGACCGGGGGGTCGGGGCGGCCTCTTGGACGGACCCCGGGCCTGCGTTGGTAATCTGTGCCCTGCCGCGGATGTAGTTCAAAGGCAGAACATCAGCTTCCCAAGCTGAGAATGCGGGTTCGATTCCCGTCATCCGCTCGAATGGAGGCGGCCTCCCGCTTGCGGGGGGCCGTTTGTGTTCGAACTGGTGGTACGTCGGGAATCGGGAGGAGCGAAGCGACGGATTCTGCCCTCAGCGGAAGCGCGGCTCTCGCTTCTCGAGGAAGGCGGCCACGGCCTCGCGGTGTTCCGGCGAGGTGTAGGCGACTTCCAGTGCCGCAAGTTCCCTTTGTTGCACCTGTGCGATGTCGGTCTCTACAGCGTTCTGCGTCAGCAATTGTTTGATCATCAACAACTGCGGGGGCGGGTTGCTAGCCAACTCAGCCGCCATCGCTAGGGCCTCATCAAGCACTTGCTCCGCCGGCACAGCACGATCGACCAGCCGAATTCGCGCTGCCTCGTCACCGAGGATCGTCGTCCCGCTAAGCGCTAGCCATGACGCTGATCCCCAGCCGCACCGCGCCACGAGGAAGTGAGACGAGGCCAGCTCGGGCACGAGACCCATCTTCACGAACCGAGCCGAAAGCTTCGCTGTAGTCGAGGCAACCAACTGATCGAAGGGAAGCACCATCGTGAGCCCAACGCCCACACAAGCACCGTTGATCGCTGCGATGAGTGGCTTGGACTCACGGCATAGTCCAATCCAGTCACGCCCGCCGGGGGGCTCCGATTCGTCGGCTGCCGAGTCCCCGTCCAGATGGCTGCCAAAGTTGGCCCCAATGTCGGCGCCCGCACAAAACCCTCGGCCCGCACCCGTGACAACGATTGCGCCGACCGACGTGTCGTCGTTGGCGCGCGTTACGGCATCGGTCAACTCGGCCATCATCCTGGGCGTCCACGCGTTCATCCGTTCCGGCCGGTTCAAGGTCAATAACAGGACATCGCCTCGTTGCTCGCACAAGATCTGTTGGTAATCCATGTCGGTATACCCCTTTGTAGGTTCTTCGCCGTGCTAGCGATGTGGCGACGGAAGAATTCCGCGCTCCATCAGGACCCCGAGCCAGTGGCAGAAGCTTGCTTCGGTGTTACAGACGCCGCCGAACCCCGCACTACGGAGCTTTACGGTACTCAGATGCGTTGGCGGGGGCGCCTGGTCAGAGCCGTAGGCAAAGCACACGTCTGCGTAATGGTGAGATTCCCCCAGCAACTCGTTCATCGCTAGGGGACGAAGACCACGCTCCATCACGATTCGGTCCCACAGGGACGTACGTTCAGGCAAGTATGTGGCCACGGAAACCGGCTCGTCGGGGCCTATTTCGACCCCGAGTGTGCGGGCTAATGCAGGCCACATGTCCCGGAACTCAAAGACCTCGCCGTTCGTGATGTTGAACGTCTGCCCAGCTGCGGCTGGTTCGTCAGCGGCCCACGACATCGCGTCTGCAAGCAGTCGGGTATCAACCGCCTCCCAGACCCACGAGGCACCACCGGGATACGAGAAAGGGAGTCCCTCGGCCTGTCTGAGGGCTGCGTAGATTCCGATCACTGGCGGCAGGTTCATCACTACGCCGTAGTTCGGGCCGACGATGAGCTGCGGTCGCCAGATCGTGAACGACCAACCCTCTGCTTGAGACCGCTCACGGACGAGATCCTCGTGCCGCCAATAGAAGTTGTCGTGCGGGTCCCTCGGAGCGCTCTCGCGAGCCGGGATTCGGATCGGATGCAGGTGAGCACCGTACGCCTTGGTCCCCTGCAGCAAGCTGAGATGGCGCAGCGTTCCCGGCCCGATCGCATCGAGCAGGTTGCGCAGCATCTGCTCATTGACCGACATCTGGTGTGGATCGGTCCAGCCGCGTACAAGACCCGGCATCTCGTATACCGCTGCATAGACAATGTGGGTAACACCGGCGAGTAGCGGAGCGGCGTCCTGACAGGCCAACCGATCGCGGAGGTCAAGCGGTAGGTGACGGAACGGACGTTCCGAGGCCACCTCGGGCTCGCGCCGCGACACCGCAAGTACCTCGGCGCCATCGGCAAGAAAACGCTCTACCGCGGCTGTGCCTACCAGTCCGCTCGCTCCTGCAACAAGGACGGTTGTGCCAACGAGACTCACCACTTACCCCCTCGAGTGTTTGCGTTGAAAAGGTGCCCGGGACGCGACCAATTCATCTCGTACGGCAAGCCGTACCCAGACGACGCGGTGTAGGCCGTTTGGAGATTGGGTCCGCCAAAGCAGCTGTTGGTCACAAAGAGCTCGCACCTCGGGACCTTGACCTGCTCAAGCAGCCGGCCAGCCGGGCTCACGACACTGACCGCACCGGTCACGAGCGTGGCCACACAGATGTTGCCGTCACTGTCGATCGCCATCGAGTCGAGCAACTGGTAGCACTCAAAGTTGTACAACGGGGTTCAAGAACCGAACGGTGTCTTTCCCGGCTTGACGACACCGGGTGTGTCAATCTCCCAGGACCAGATTCGGCCTGGCGCTCGTACTCGGCCTCGTTCGGGTAGGTGTATTCGTCGAGTAAGACGACGACTTCCTTCAGGAGGGCCTCGCCTTCTGGTGCGAATTGGTCCGGCATTCAGAAACTCCTCGTCGGCAATCGAGTCGGCGACTCATGGGCAGTAGTCGTTGTCGGTTATCGACCGGTGAAGTGGGGCTCGCGCTTCTCAAGGAACGAGCGCACGCCCTCACGATGGTCTTCCGTGCGGAAGAGCTCGGTCAGTGTCGACGACACCCAACTGCCGAGCGAGTCCCAGTCGGGATCGAGGGCCCGGCGGAGCCCCTCCTTGATCTTCGCGACTGCAAGCGGCGGCCGGGTCGCGATCTTCTGCGCGAGCTCAAGGGCTGTGGGGAGGAGGTTCTCATGGGGGACGACGCGGGATACCAGGCCGATCGACTTGGCTGTCGGGGCATCGATGACTTCTCCGGTGAGGAGCAACTCGGCGGCGGTCTCACGTCCGACCAGCTGAGCCAGCCGGCCGATCCCGGCAACATCGGTGCAGAGGCCGCGCAGGACAAAGAGCTCGCCGAACTTGGCGCGCTCAGATGCGACGCGCAGGTCGCACATCATGGCCATCTCCATGCCCCAGCCGACAGCAGCACCGTTGACGGCGGCGATGATCGGGATATTGCTCCGCAGGAGTGCTCCCGCTGCGGGAGTGAGCCGCGGCTCGACGACCACCGGCTTGTCAGGGCGGTCTCCACCCCCCATCACCTCGCGGACGTCGTCCCCGGAACAGAACGCCGGATCCGCACCCGTGAGCACGATCGCTCGTGCGCTGCTGTTCCGCACCGCAGCCTCGAGCTCGTCATAGGTCTGGAATCGGAGGGCATTGCGGACCTCGGGCCGGTTGATGGTGACGACGTCCACAAAACCCTCACGCGTCACGATGATGTCGCTGCCCATCAGAAGACCTCCCACCAGTCAGTTCGTTCCTGCGCCTCTTGCCTCGTGTGTTCGGCAATAACGCGACCGCTGCGCATCACATAGACGTGATCAACGAAGTCCAGCGTCTGGCCGATGGCCTGCTCCACGAGGAGGACCGTGACCCCACCCTCGCGGGCGAGTCGTTGTGTGGCGAGGAAGAGCTGCTTCGTGACGAGGGGTGAGAGGCCGAGGCTCGGCTCGTCGAGCATCAACACCCGTGCGCCGGCCATCAGGGCAATGCCCATGGACACCATGCGCTGCTCGCCACCGCTCATGGTGCCCGCAATCTGGTCGAGGCGCTGCCCGAGAATCGGGAAGAGATCAATCACGAATGCAAGTCGTTCCTGCACGATGCGTGCATCGGACACGGTGGTGGCGCCGAGCATGAGGTTGCCCCTCACGGTCATCGTCGAGAACACAGCGCGTTCTTGGGGCAGGTACACCAGGCCCTGCTTCACCCGGAGGTCAGGACGGGCACTGGTGATGTCGTTGTCGCCGAGCAGGAGGGTGCCCTTGAAGAGTGGGTTGAGGCCGGCGATGGTCTTCATGACGGTCGTCTTGCCCGCCCCATTGTGACCGAACAGCGCCGTGATCTTTCCGGGTGCGATAGTCATCGAGATGTCGAAGACAACTGCTTCTCCGAGATATCCCGTCTCGAGGTTCTTCACCTCCAGGGAGAGGCGTTCCGGTGCGAGTGTGTCGGTCATTCGGTTGTGCCTCCAACGGGGAAGGTGCACAGCAAGGAGGTCTGCATCATCAGAGCAGGCCCCCCTCGAGTGCAGTGAGGGCTCGTTGAGCAGTCTCAACGATGGTACGCGCGTGCTGGTCGACGTCGAAGTCGTCCGCCGCCATCGCGGCGGCGCGGTAGCGGGCGACCACACCGGTGCCGATGCAGGCGGAGCGCCAGTACGAGAAGGCAAGGTAATAAGGGAGCAGAGTGAGGTCGCGCCCGGTTGCCCCGGCGTATGCCTCGGCCATCTCCCGGCGAGAAGCGAAACCCGGCGCGGTCGACGCGGCGGTCAGCGGGCTGCGTGACTCCTCTCCGGTCTCGATCCAGCTCGACATCAACCAGCCGACGTCAGCGAGCACGTCGCCGAGAGTGGACAGCTCCCAGTCGAGCACTGCGTTGATGGTGCCGCCTGGCCCGAGGATCATGTTTCCGAGGCGGAAGTCTCCGTGTACGAGGCCAGTGTGCGTCTGCTCGGGGACCGAAGCGGCCAGCCGTCGGAAGACCTCGTCGAGCACCGGAATGTCGACGGACTTGGACTTCTCGTACTGCTGCTGCCACCTGGCCAGTTGCCGCAGGAGATAATTCTCGCGCCGCCCGAGCGTACCCAGGCCCACCTCGTCGATCTGTACTGCGTGAATCCGCCCGAGCACGTCCATCAATGTGGAGGACGCGGTACGGCGATCCGCCTCCGGGTACGCGAGCGCGTCGGTGCGGGTGGCGAGGACGGGTCCCTCAACGTACTTCATGATGTAGAAAGGGGCGTCGTTCACGGTGGCGTCGTCGCACATCGCCACTGCCGGCGCAACAGGGACGTCTGTGTCGGCCAGAGCGTCGATGATGCGGTATTCCCTACCCATGTCGTGCGCCGTAGCGAGTACCGAGCCCAACGGTGGACGGCGAAGCACGTAGCGCTGGTCGGCGGCGTCCTGGACCAAGTAGGTGAGGTTGGACCTACCGCCAGCGATCAACCGGAACGAGAACGGCGCCTTCGCATCCGGTATCGCCCGGATGAGCCAAGCCGTGACACCAGAGACCTCAATCCCCAGAGGATGGGCTACCGGCGCTTGAGTGGACCAGTGTGCGTTACTCATACTGCGAAATACGCTTTCCGCAGGTCCTCGTTCTCCATCAGTTCGCGCAGACTGCCGTGCGTGCGCACGGAGCCAGACTCGAGGAAATAGCAGTTCGCCTGCAGGCGCTCGAGGAACGCGAGATTGTGCTCGACGATGCAGACCGTCTTGCCAATTTCGGGCAGTCGCTTGATCGTCTCGGCCACATGATGCATCCACTGCTCGTCGACACCACTCGTCGGCTCGTCGAGCAGGAGCACCTCGGCACCCGTCGCAAGCGCCCTGGCGATGGCGACGAGCTTCTGCTCGCCGTGCGCAAGATCGGCACAGAGCGTGTTGGCATGTCTGTCCATACCGACGATGCGGAGTTGATCGAGTGCAATGGCTTTGGCGGAGCGGTTGCTGGCCCGCACCTTCCACGGCAGGAAGTACAGACTCAGGAGCGACTCACCGCTCTGCCCCGGCACCGCAGACATCACGTTCTCCAGTGCAGTCATCTGGCGAAACAACCGGGTGTCCTGGAAGGACCGTACGACGCCAAGCTTGGCGATCTGGTCGGGACGCATCCCGCGCAGGCTCTGGCCTCGGTACTCGATGACGCCTTGGTCGGCTGAGATGAAGCCGGTGAACAGCCCGAAGAGTGTGCTCTTCCCGGCTCCGTTCGGTCCAATGAGTGCCGTTACCTTGCCGAGGGGAAGGTCGAGGTCAACACCGTTGACCGCCTTGATGCCGCCGAAGTGCTTCACGAGTCCCCGCACCTTCAGTGCGGTCACGCCGTCACCGGCGGGGCGCTGCACGGTCGTTGTCGCAACTCGGTCCAGCAGCTTCTTCCATTCCTGCTGGTTCTCGGCGCCCCCGTTGCCGACACCCAACGGCGTGATCGATGCCTCGACATAACCTTTGCCGGCTGCCCGGAGTCGGCCGTGGCGTTCTCGCAGGATGCCCTCCGGGCGGTACATCATGAACAGGACTAGAGCAGCCCCGTAGATGATCATCTGCGCAAAAGTGGCCCTCGAGGGATTGATATGCACGACGTTTTCGAGGATCGGCGTGGACGCCGTAATCACCACGGCACCGAGCACCGAGCCAATCAGGTTGCCGGTCCCACCGAGCACGACCATCGCGATCATCGCGATTGCCTGGTTCAAGGTCCACTGTTGGGGCGAGACCTGCTGGTAGTAGAACACGAACAGGGCGCCACCGAGACCTGCTACCGCCGAGGTCGTGCCGAATGCGACCACCTTGAACCCGACGGTGTGCTTCCCGAGTGCCTTGGTGGCCAACTCATCTTCGCGGATGCCCTTGAGCACCCTGCCGAAGGACGACTCACCGAGGCGCCAGCACGCAAGGAACACGATGACACCGATGACGACGAGGAGGATGAACACCTCGCTGGGGCTGACAAATTTTTTGCCGAAGAGCGAGATATCGCCGAGCCCCTGCAACCCGTACTGCCCACCCAACGCGTCGATACTGATGACGGTTGATGCGACGATGTAGGCAAAAGCGAGTGTGAGCAAGATGACGAACTCATTGGGGAGCCGGAGAGCCGGAAGGCTCACGAGCACACCGATCACGCCCGACAGGATGAACGCAACCACTACCGCCGCTGGAAAGCTCCAGTGGTGCGTAGCCCCGAGTACGCCAGCGGTATAGCCGCCAACAGCACCGAACGCGGCGTGGGCGATCGATGCCTGACCGGCGAACCCCATCAAGATGTTGAGCGACAACGCGAAGATGCTGAAGAGCACCATCTGGTTGACGATGTTCATGGACAAACCCATGCGACGAACCTCTCAGGTGATCGTCGCGGTCGTGCGACGGGTGAAGTACCGACGGAAGTCGGTGGGGAGCAGGATCAGGTACACAAGCAGGATCGAGAAGACCACCGCAGGCGCGTACTGGAGAGGGAGCCACAACGCCGAGAGAGACTGGATCAGGCCGACGATGAGGCCAACGACAGCGATTCGGAGCGGCCCACGTTCCATGCCGGCGACGAAAGCCACGACAAAGCCGTAGAACATGGCGTTGAATCCCATCGATGGCTGTGCCGCCACTGTGCTCGACTCGAACATGCCGAGAAGGCCGGCGAGCACGGAACCTATGGCGAAGACCAGGATGAAGATTCTCTTCGTGTTAATCCCAACCACCTGCGCCATCTGGGGGTTCACCTGAACGCCTGTGACCCGTGAGCCCTGCTTGGTCCACTTGAGGAAGGCCCAGAGCGCAAGGAGAATCAGCCAGTACAACAGGACTGCAAGGACCTGGAGCTTGGTGTAACGGACGTCACCAAGTGAGTAGCCCTTGTTAGTGATGAGGTTGAAACTCAGTGGTTGCGTGTTCCATACCCACGAGACGACGTTCTGCGCCACGATGGTGAGCCCCAACGAGGCGATGAATACCGGAATGAGGGGATCCCCGCCCCTCCGGGCGGCCCGTGCAGCAATCCTTCGGTAGATGTACGCCTCAATGAGAACACCCATGAGTGCGGCCACGACCAGACCGAATGCGATGTCGCCGATGTGGGGTAGCGGGAGGTGGTCCTCAGACCAGATCGCTGCATACACAGCCCCGAGATAGGTAGCCACATAGGCAACATGGAAGCGCTTGGTCACGCTCGTGATGAGCGAATAACTCGCGCCCAGCAGTGCAAAGGTGCTGCCGTCGACGACACCGTTGACAGTTTGCTGCATCACCTCACTGCCCGTCATGGTCTGCCCCCGTTTGTGCAGGGGCAGACCATCGGAGCAGCGAGAGGTCCAGCTGGGATCACTCTCACCATTGATGTCACGGCAGCTTGAAGTCCTTGCCGCCGATATTGAAGTAGGCGAGGGGCTGGGGCTTGCCATCTTTGAGGACAAACAACCCCATCGGGCGGAAGGCCAGCGAGTGGGACGTCGCGTCGAAGGCGATCGAACCGGTCACGTCACCCGTGCCGTAGAGGCTCGGGAACGTGAGGTTCTCCAGCATGGCCTTCTGCAGATCGGCACCATTGGTGACGTCACCACCGGCAGCGAGCGTGCGCTGGACGATCTCCCAGAAGATGTACACGTCCTCGTAGTAGTTCGCCGGGTAGTAATCCGGGTCGGTTCCGTGCTTGGTGCGGAATGCGTCGACGAAGTGTTTCGCCCACGGGTTCTGCGTATTGACGGCGTCGAAGTAGTCGTAGGCAAACATGTAGCCGTCGAATGCACTACCGGCGACGTCCACGGTGGTCGCACCGAAGTCGGGACCGATGACCGGAGCCGTCATGCCCGAGAGGGCATACGCCTTCATGAAGGCGGCCGGGTCACTGCCCCACACCCAGTTGAAGATCACGTCGGGCTTCATGCTGCGGAGCTGATCGATGGCTTTCGGGTAGTCCGCCGTTCCGGCACTCGGGAGCGGGACCAATGCCTGACCAACGATTTCGGCACCGACGCTGTCGGCGAGGCTCTGCAGCACGGCAATGGTGCCCTTGGTGAGAGCACCGATGTCGTAGCCGGTGATTGCCCAGCGCTTTGCGGCGGGCATCGCCGTCTTCAGGTACTCAACCACACCGGCGAGCGAGTCATCGGGGGTGATGGCGCGACCACCCCAGGCGTATGGCTTTCCCTGGAAGACGGTGGAGGTGCCGCCGCCCGGATCGATCGTGAGGATCTTGTACTGGTCGATCAGGGGGATCATCGAGCCGGTTCCGAAGAAGCCGGACGCAAGTGCCATGTGGATCTTGCCCTTCTCGCCCCACTCACGGGCGCCGTCAGCGCCTGCAGTCGTGGAGACAGCGAGGTCCTTCGTGGTGAAGGTGAACTCCGGGCCGCCAGCAGCCTTGATTTCCGCCGCTGCCAACTCCATGCCCTTGAGGGCCTCTTGGCCGTAGTACGCCTGCGACGTGCTGAGCAGCATTGCAGCACCGATCTCTATCTTCAGTCCACCTCCGAGGTGTGCTGCGTCTTTCGCAAAGGTGTTCTTGATGAAGTCGGCCCCACCGTCTGCGACGGTGGAGTCACCTGTGTTCGAGGCCGAGGTTGATTCGGTGGTCGATTTTTCGGTGGTCTCGGTGGGTTTCGAGCTGTTACCGCTACCACAAGAAGCAACGAGTAGGCCGGCGGCAGCAGCGAACGATGCCACTAGGGCTCTGCGGTGGTGCCTCCGGTCGCCTTTGACGTGTGATCGTTTTTGCATCTCTCCTCTTTCATTGGTTGTGGTGGCACGGCGACGCCGTGCCACGTGAGGTCAGTTCCGCTGAAGGAGGACCCACGTACCCGCCCAAATTGGGTGGCACGTGAGTCCCTTGCGGTGGTGGTGCCTAGGAGGGCCGAACGGCCTCCCGCAGGTCTCGTTTGAGGACCTTGCCGGTTGCTGTCCGCGGCAGTGGTTCGTCCCAGAAGAAGATGACCGAGGGCGTCTTGAAGCGTGCGAGGCGTGCAGCGACGAACTCTTGGAGCTCAGACGCAGTGGCCTGCGCGCCCGGTTGGAGCTGCACGACGGCAGCGACCTCCTCGCCGTAACTCCGATGAGGGAGTCCGATGATCGCCACGTCGGCTACTGCGGGATGCTCGAACATGACCGCTTCGACCTCTGAGGAGTACACGTTCTCGCCGCCGCGGATGACGACGTCCTTGAGACGGTCGACGACGTAAAGGAACCCCTCGTCGTCCTGGTGTCCAAGGTCGCCGGTGCGGAACCACCCGTCAACGAACGCGTCAGCCGTTTCGGCGGGCTTGTTCCAATAGCCGTTCACGACATTGGGTCCCCTCACCCACAGCTCTCCCACAGCCCCGGGCGGACAGTCGTTTCCGTCTTCGTCCACTATTCGTACTTCGGCAACCAACACTGGCCGTCCGATGCTTGACGGATGGGTGAAGTATTCCAAGCCCGAGTTCAGCACGATCGCCGATGTCGTCTCAGTGAGCCCGTAGCCATTCGCCGGTGTAACGCGGGTGTCAAACGTCTTTTCGATCTTGTTGATGAGGTCTGGGGGAACGGATGCACCACCGGAGCTGATTGCACCGAGGGCCGACGTGTCGAGCTCGTCAATGCGCGGAGATTCCAGCAACTGCCGCAGCAGCATCGGCACGAGCGACGTCGTGGTGATCCTTTCGCGGGCGAGGATGTCGATGGCCTGATCGACGTCCCACTTGTACATGGTGACGAGTTTCGAGCCGAATGCAGCGGCCAGGTAGAGACCGGAGAGCCCACCGATGTGGAAGAACGGAAATACCTGCAGCGACGCAGGCTGCTGCGGAGGCGGAGCATCCGGGTCAAGCGGTACAACCCCAGCAATCGTCGTATTGAGCGCCCCCATGAACGCCATGTTCTTGATGTTGGTGCAGTGACTGAGGTGGGAGGCCACTGCCCCCTTGGGGTTTCCGGTCGTCCCGGAGGTGTACATGATTGTTGCGATGTCTGAGTACGACACCTCCGTGGCCAATAGGCGTGCAGATCGGTCAAATTGATCGCGGAGGGTTTCCCACCGGTCGACGCCGGACGGCAACTCGCCTTGATGTCGGCTGACGACAACTCCCCTCAGGCCGAACGTGTCGATGGCGTCCTTCAGGCGATCCCAGCGTTCCGTGTCGGCGAAGAGGACCGAGGCACGCGAGTCGGAGATGGCATATGCCAGCTCGGATGCGGTCCACCATGCGTTGAGAGGCACCGCGACCGCACCAATAGACACGGTGGCCCAGAATGCAACAGCCCACTCGGGGTAGTTCCTTGCAGCGATGACCACCCGATCGCCCTTGCGGACTCCGTAGGCATCGACAAAGTGCCTACCGAGACCTGCCGCCAGGGCGAAGTGTTCCGCGTACGTGTACCGCTCGCCTTCGAACACGAGGAACGTGGCGTCGCCAAATGCCTCGGTGTTGGCAAGTGCCTCACGCAGCGAGGGGAGCGCGTTCACGAACACCGGCATCTGGATGCCGTTGATCGTTGCGCACCGAACCTCGAACTCAGCGCCGGGTTCTGTGAGTAGCGCAAGGGCCTCTGCACGCGGCATAGACACCGGTTTTCCCCCTCTAGTTACTGCCCACCGAAGTTGTCCTCGGTTCGCCCCAAGCCACCGTCCCCACGGTCTGCCGAGGCGAAACATAGAGCGTAAATGAGGTTGGCGTCAACCTCATTTTCTAACTTGACCCGACTTCGCCTCGCCCGTACGATCCTCTTTTTGACGGGGCGGGGTGGCACTCCCGGCTGGCGCGACGCGTAAAGGATCACTGTGCGGCCAAATGAAGGGTCGGAGAGCGACACAAAGACCTCAAGCAAGCAGTCGGCCCGTGACGCCGTTGTCCCGGATTTTGCCGACATCTCGGAGCAAGTGCCGAACCGCTACGACAAACGCCGAGCGAGGACACGCGATCAGTTGCTGTCCGCAGCACGGGTGGTCTTCGAACGAGACGGTTTTCACGCGGCCCGACTGGCTGATGTCGCTACTGAGGCCGGGCTGTCGACTGGGACGTTCTACAACTACTACGACTCGAAGGCGGAGTTGTTCCGAGACCTCATGTCTGTGGTGATTGATGATCTCATCGAACACTCAGACAATCGCGTTGAGGTTTCCGACCCGATCCGAGGGATCGAGATGTCGAACCGTGCTTACGTCCGTGGATACCGCCGTAACGCTCGGCTGATGACGCTCCTCTTGCAGATCGCGGAGCAGGACAACGAGCTCCGAGAGCGCCAACTTGCCATCCGTCAGGTATTCGAGAATCGACTGAGCAAAGCGATCCGTCGTTGGCAACGCGATGGTCGTGTCTATCCAGACCTCGACCCCGTCTACACCGCCAACGCTCTCGCGTACATGGTCGACCGATTCCTCTACGAGTGGACCGTCATGGATCTCGCCTATGACGAGGACTTGGTTGTTGAGACCCTAACGAAGTTATGGGCTAGGTCGCTCGGGCTTGACCGGCCAACCTGAGCTCGGCCTGCGGGAGCTCCGGCAGCGCAGAGACCCGGGTTTTTCCTCCAGGCATCGATGCTGTTCCAACCACGCCCTAGGGTGAGTTGCGGAGTGTGATGGACAAGTTCACGAAGTACCCCAAGGTGCTGCTACACGACCATCTGGACGGCGGCCTGCGCCCCTCGACCGTGGTCGAACTGGCCGCCGAGTACGGCTACCGCAACCTGCCCACCACCGATGTGGAGGCACTTGCCCACTGGTTCCATCGTGGCGCCAAGCGCAACGACCTCGTCCTGTATCTCGAGACCTTCGCCCACACCGTCGGGGTGATGCAGCACCGTGACGCCATCGAGCGCGTGGCCTTCGAGTGTGCCCAGGACCTCGCAGCGGACGGTGTCGTGTACGCCGAGGTGCGGTGCGCACCAGAGCTGCACACCGAGGCCGGACTGACGCTCAACGAGGTGGTGCAAGCCGTGATGGACGGCCTCCGGCGCGGTGCCGCGGGCACCGACCTCACCGTGTATGTGCTGCTCTGCGCCATGCGCACGGCGGCCCGCAGCCTCGAGATCGCGATGCTCGCCACCGCGTGGCGCGACAACGGGGTGGTCGGATTCGACATCGCCGGTGCCGAGGCCGGACACCCGCCCACCCGTCACCTCGAGGCGTTCAATCACGTCCAGCGCGAGAACTTCCACGCAACCATTCATGCAGGCGAGGCGTTCGGGCTACCGAGCATCTGGGAGGCAGTACAGCTGTGCGGCGCCGAGCGCCTCGGGCACGGCGTGCGCATCGTGGACGACATCGCCGGCGAGCCCGGCAACGAGGTACTCGGGCGCCTCGCCCAGTTCGTCCGTGACCGCCGCATCCCGCTCGAGCTGTGCCCGACGAGCAACGTGAACACCGGAGTGTGCCCCTCGATCGCAGAGCACCCCATCGGCATGCTGCGCCGACTGCGCTTCCGTGTCACCGTCAACACCGATAACCGCCTGATGAGCGACACGAGCATGTCGAACGAGTTCCGGCAGCTGGCCGAGTCGTTTGGATGGGGCATTGACGACTTCGAGTGGGTGACGGTGAACGCTGCGAAGAGCGCCTTCGCCCCGTTCACCGAGCGCCTGCGCGTCATCAACGGGCTGGTAAAGCCGCGCTACGCCCTGCTGCGGGCCGCGCAAACCCTTGGTGGTTAGCCGACTCGTGCGCTGACCGATCGCATCAGCGGCTCAGCACTCAGAAGCGACGGTCGTTCGTCTTCTTCTTCGGCGGTGCCTTGAACGGGGCCTCGATCAGAGCCTCGAAGGCGGCCTCGTCGGGCTGCTTGGGCTCGTTGAGCCGCTGCAGGTAGGTCTTGAGCGCCTGACGGCCGGCAGCGACGTGATCGCCCTTCAGGCCGACCGAGCGGGCGAGGGCGTCCTTGGCCTTGACGACGCGGTCCTTGCGCAGGGCCTTCTCCTCCTCGGAGTGCTCCCGCTGGACCTTGTTGGCCTTGGATTCCTGGGCGGCCAGGCGACGGGCCTCGGCTTCCTGGAGGGGCGTGAGGTTCGATCGGGTTGCCACGTTGTCTTCCTTCGGTTCGGGGAGTGCCCACAGTTCTGCGAAACCGCAGGCTAACGGCACTGCGGCATTACCCGGCATGACCGAGGCGCAAGCGCCCGAGGCGCATAGCCTTTAGTCCCTATGGCCACGACGCCCACCGCCGCATTCTCCATCACGCTCGACTGCCGCCTCGACAACGTTCCGGGGACCCTCGGCAGGCTTTGCAACGCAATCGGCGATGCTGGCGGCAACATCGGTGCCCTCGACGGTTTCGATGTCCGTGGCCCGGAACTGCGCCGCTGTCTCGTCGTCCACTGCCGCGACGAGGCCCACCAACTCCGCGTGGTGGAGGCGGTCAAGGCGCTCAAGGGCGTCAACCTCGTCGACTGGTGGGACCGCACCTACCGCATGCACGAGGGCGGCAAGATCTCCACGGGCACCGCTGCGCCTGTCAACGACCGTGACGACCTCTCGATGGCCTATACGCCCGGCGTGGCACGGGTGTGCTTGTCGATCCACGACAACCCCGACCTGTCCCACGAGTACACGATCCGCAGGAACACCGTCGCCATCGTCAGCAACGGCACCGCCGTGCTCGGCCTGGGCGACATCGGCCCCGAAGCCGCCATGCCGGTCATGGAGGGAAAGGCAATGCTCTTCAAGGAGTTCGGCGGCGTCGATGGCTTCCCGATCTGCATCAACGCCCGCACTGCCGACGAAGTGGTGGACTTCGTGCAGCGCATCGCCCCCACCTTCGGCGGCATCAACCTCGAGGACATCAAGGCCCCCGAGTGCTTCGAGATCGAGGAGCGCCTGAAGGCAAGCCTCGACATCCCGGTATTCCACGACGACCAGCACGGCACCGCCGTGGTTGCGCTCGCAGCGCTCTGGAACTCGCTGAAGATCACGGGGAAGAAGATGGAAGACCTGTCCGTGGTCATCGCCGGCATCGGTGCCGCCGGAGTGGCGATCGGCAAGATCCTCATCAACGCCGGTGTCGGCGAGATCGTCGGCTGCGACCGGGTGGGCGCCATCTACACCGGGCGCAGCGACCTGAACTTCGCAAAGGAGTGGTTCGCCGAGCACACCAATCCGTCGCGCAAGATGGGCTCCATCGCCGATGTTATGCGTGGTGCAGACGTGTTCCTTGGCGTGAGCGGACCGGACCTCATCACCGCCGCCGATGTCCGCACGATGGCGTCGAAGCCGATCATCTTCGCGATGGCCAACCCGAACCCCGAGATCCGCCCCGAAGAGGTCGACGGACTCGCGGCCGTGATGGCAACGGGGCGCAGCGACTACCCGAACCAGATCAACAACGTGCTCTGCTTCCCCGGCATCTTCCGCGGTGCGCTCGACGTGCACGCCACCGACATCACCGAGAACATGAAGCTTGCCGCAGCGATCGCCATCGCCGAGTCGGTCACCGACGCTCAGTTGTCACCGCAGTTCGTGGTGCCCTCGGTGTTCGACCGCTCGGTGGTTGACCGTGTGGCTCCGGCGGTGTCCAAGGCGGCCATCGCCGACGGGGTCATCCGCAAGCCCAAGGCCTGAGCAGGTCACCGCAACTGAGGGATCACCTCGGCACCAACGGTCTCGATCGCGCCGGCAATGCGGTTGAGCGGCATGCCACCCATGTCGAACGTGAGCAGGTAGGTGTTGAGGTGCAGCAGTTCATGTAGCGAGACTCCCACTCGGCCTTGCCGGCGGCGCAGTCCTCTGCCACCCAGGCGTGGCTGCACATCCCGAGGCGACGATGCCACTGGGCCTGCGTCTCGCGTAGCCCGGTTACCGGATCAGTGAGGTGATCGCCGAGGGCGAGGAGCCCAACCTGTATGACCAGAACCTACTGAACCGGCCTGGCGTCAGTAGATTCAGCGCATGCTCCGCTGGGTGGACAAGTGGACTCGTCGGCAGCGAGTCCTCGCCGCGCTGATCGTCACCCTCATCGCCGTCACGCTGCCGTACGTCGAGTTGCTGTTCGGCCTGAAGACGGCCATGTACAACGACATCAACGGGGCACACTTGCCGCGGTACGAGGCCGTGTGGCAGAACCTCCAGCACGGTCGCTCGCCGTTCTGGTGGAGCGGCATCCTCTCTGGCCACAACGCTCTCGGCGCCGGTCAGTCAGCGATCTTCTACCTCCCGAACGTCATCTTCGGTTGGGTGCCTCCCGTCACTGCGTTTCGGTGGTGGTTCTTCTTCCACCTCTGGCTTATGGCAGCTGGCTGGTTCCTGTGGTCATTGCGCCGCTGGGGCTCCATCGCCGGAGCCGTGGTGTCCGGCGTTGTCGGCGTGCTCAATGGTGTGCTGGTTTCCCACTTCATCGACACCCCCTACATCGCAGCGATCGCGCTCCTCCCCTGGGCAATGCTCGCCTTCGACCGAGTGGTCGACCTCGCTAAACGCCGGGACATTGCGCTTCTTGCGCTACTGCTCGCTGGGATCTCGTTCACCGGTCACCCGCAGTTGCTGTGGCTCACCTTGGTAGCACTGGGTGTAACGACCGTCGTCTACGTTGTTCTGCGCACCGTCGACTGGCGGACAGTGCTTCGTGTTGTGAGTGCGTGCGGGCTGGGTCTCGCCCTAGCCGCAGCAGCACTCCTTCCCCAACTGCGTTTCGGGCGCACCAGTGTTCGTCCCAAACTCGACAAGGCGGGCGCCTTCCAGTACGCGGAGGAGCCGAGACATCTCCTAACCCTCATCGCGCACAACATTATGGGCGGTGCGAACAGTGCCTTCGGTTGGCACACACCGTGGCAAGCCGGCACACAACAACCCGAGCAGATCAACTACCTCGGCATCATCGGCCTCGCGCTTGCCGTTATTGCGGTTGTTCGACTCGGCAGGGACCGACGCAGCATTGCGTTTCTGGTAGTTGCGGTGTTCGCACTGCTCACCTCTCTCGGCGATAACACACCCATTGGAACGCTCGCATTCCATGTACTGCCCTTTGCGAACCGCTTCCGAATCTGGTCCCGCAACCTGCTGCTCGTAAACCTCGTCGTGGCATCACTTGCTGGCGCCGGTGTTCGCGAACTGCTGCGGCTACCGCGTCGCTGGGTTGCACCGATCGCGTTGGGTGCGGCAGCACTCGGCATCCTGATGACGCTGCTCCCTGCCCTGACGTCACTCGGTGGGGCGATGCTGAAAGGCCGCGAAGGGCTCATAGCGCGTTTGCTCCCGGTGGTCTTCCTGCTCGCTCTGCTTGCTGCAGTGTTCGTCGCCGTGAGAGACCGGCGACTCGGTGCCTGCGCGATTGTGGTGGTATGCCTGATTGATCTCGGATCGTTCGCCTTCTCCGGGCTCTGGCGGTCGCAGGGGGCACCGCCCGCCGAGTCACGCGCGATCTGGGGAGACACCGCCCCCTTCTTCGGAGCAATCGTCAATCAACCCGGCGGGCTTGACCGCTGGGTGAGCGACGTGGCGGATTCGTCAACGCTCTGGCCGTCGGCGCTCGGCCGAGGTGGACCGACCGTCAATGGCTACGACCCACTTATGCAGGCCGACTACTCGGCCACCGTCGGGTACATGTCGTACAACGGCTACCTGAACCAACCCCTCATCTGGTCGGGAGGCTGGCTCCCGGACGTGCTGCGCACGACCACATTGGTGGCAAGCGGGTACGCGGGGGCACCCGCCCCGGGTTGGAACCTGTACGGCACGGCCAATGGCTACACGCTGTACTCCTACGCCCCACGACTGCCCGAGAACTATCTCGTGGGCGGCGTGCGTGTGGGTTCTCTTGACGATGCCCGTGCCGGGCTCAGCGCGCCAGACACTAACCTCACGCAGTACGCCTACGTGGACCGCAACACGGTGAGCGAAGCCGACCTCAACGTGATCGCCGCCGCACACGATCCGGGCTCGGCGGGATCGGTGCTCGACGGCGCGATGGACGACGGCGGGAGTGGCACCTGGACCGTCTTCGCGGAGCGCCCCTCGCTCTTTGTCACCTCGTACGCCTGGATGGAAGGCTGGCACGCAACGGTCGACGGCAAACCCGTGCCTGTGGCCCGCACCAACGCGCTCGTGCTCGGCGTGCCCGTGCCGGCAGGCGCTCACCGGGTACACCTTGCATTCACCCCGCCCGGCTGGACCACCGGCCGCAACCTCAGCATCGCTGCGCTCGTCGTCGTGGCACTGCTGTTCCTCTCCGACGTGCGCAGGGAACGCTGGATGCTGCTAGTGCGCCGAATTGCTGGAGACCGGCACCGTACGGGGCCGGTACCAAATCACAGCGCCGTTGATCACGCTGAACATGGTGAAGAAGGCCGCCTCGCTGATCGTTGACAGCCGGTGCGTGAAGAACGTCAACCCCATGAACGGGTAGGCCACGATCAGCGCGATGGTCATCACCTTGCCGAAGCACCGCAACCAGCCGAGCGACGGGGTTCGCCATGCCGCGATGGCGACGAACGTTGCGGCGACGTACTCGAGGACACCTGAGCCCATGTGCACGTAGTGGTGATATGCAAGTTCGAACTTCCACTCGGCGTCCTCGCACACCTTGTCGGTGGAGGGCGAGCAGGCGAGCGGGAACAGGCCCTCGAGCATCCCGAAGACCGCCCACGACACGCTCCACCAGAACACAGCGGTGCCGGTGCGTCCAGCCCATGCTGGTCGTCGCAGCCAGAGCGCAACCAACACGGCGACGCCGACGGCGATGTCGATCCCCGACAGCAACCAGCCGTGCGGTTGGTTCGTGGCCTCGGCCTCGCTGATCAGCGCATCCCACGATGGCATCCATCCGAGCGGATAGATCACGATCCACCAGTTGTGCGCGAGGAGGGCCACTGTGCCGAGGACAACGGCGATCGTCCAGCGCCGGTCCCGGGGCTCGAGCCCGTGTTCAGATGCGACCCCCGTCTGCACCCGCGCAGTATTGCAGGTCACCCGTCAGCCCTCCCCATAGCCTCAACACATGGCTCGCCGGCCCACTCCCGAAGACATCGAACGCCGGCGCCTGCTTGTTCCTGCCGTGTCATACCCGACGGAGCTCCCCATTGCAGCTTGCCGGGACCAGTTGCTCGCCACCATCGCCGACCACCAGGTGGTCATCGTTGCGGGCGAGACCGGATCGGGAAAGAGCACGCAACTACCCAAGCTGTGCCTCGAGCTCGGCCGGGGTGTCGAGGGTCTCATTGGCCACACCCAGCCGCGACGCGTGGCCGCACGCACCATTGCCGAACGAGTCGCTCACGAGCTCGGCACCCCCCTCGGCACCACGGTGGGCTACTCCGTCCGCTTCACCGACCGGGTGGGCGCGGACACGCTGGTGAAGGTGATGACCGACGGCATCCTGCTCGCCGAGATCCAGCGAGACCGTCTGCTGCGCCGCTACGACACGATCATCGTGGACGAGGCCCACGAGCGGAGCCTGAACATCGACTTCCTGCTTGGCTACCTGACGCACCTGCTGCCGCAGCGACGGGACCTCAAGCTCATCGTCACGTCGGCCACGCTCGACACCGCCCGGTTCTCCCGGCACTTCGGTGGCGCACCAGTGATCGAGGTGAGCGGCCGCTCCTACCCCGTAGACGTCCGCTACCGGCCGTACGGCGAGGACCCCGACGACGACCGTGACCAGGTGGGCGCTATTGCCGACGCCGTCGACGAACTGTACAGGGAGGGCGACGGGGACATCCTCGTGTTCCTCTCCGGCGAGCGAGAGATCCACGATGTGGCCGACTACCTGCGTCGGTCGATCAGTGACGGCGCCGGACCGCGGCACACCGAGGTGCTCCCGCTCTACGCCCGCATGTCCGCAGCGGAACAGCACCGTGTGTTCGATCAGCACACCGGTCGTCGGGTGATCCTGTCCACGAACGTGGCCGAGACCTCCATCACGGTCCCCGGCGTGCGGTACGTCATCGACGCCGGCACGGCACGCATCTCCCGATACAGCAGGCGCCTCAAGGTGCAGCGCCTGCCCATCGAGCCGGTGTCGCAGGCATCGGCGAACCAGCGCGCGGGCCGCTGCGGACGAGTTGCACCGGGCATCTGCATCCGCCTCTACGGCGAGGATGACTTCGCCCAGAGGGTGCCGTTCACCGAGCCGGAGATCCTGCGCACGAACCTTGCCTCCGTGATCCTCCAGATGACGGCACTCGGGCTTGGCGATATCGCGTCGTTCCCGTTCGTGGAGCCGCCCGACGCGCGCAGCGTCGCCGATGGCATCGCGCTGCTCGACGAACTCGCCGCGTTCGAGCAGGTGGGGGAGGACACACCGCCGGGCGCGTCACGCCACCTCTCCCACCTCGGCAAGCGACTCGCTCGGCTTCCCATTGACCCGCGGCTCGGCCGCATGGTGCTCGAGGCGGACCGGCTTGGCTGTGCGCGCGAAGTGATGATCGTTGCTGCCGTGCTGTCCATCCAGGACCCGCGCGAGCGGCCGGCCGAGAAACTGGAGGCTGCCACCGCAGCCCACCAACGGTTTGCGGGCGAGGACGGTTCGGACTTCCTCACGTTCGTTCGCCTGTGGGATCACCTGCGCGCACGCCAGCGGGAACTGACCGGCAACCAATTCCGGCGTCTCTGCCGCGACGAGTTCCTCAATTACCTGCGCGTACGCGAGTGGGAGGACCTATTCAGCCAGCTCAGGCACATCACATCCGGTCTCGACATCCGCCTGAACACCACACCGGCGCACCCCGACCACGTGCACCAAGCACTGCTCTCCGGTCTGCTCTCCCAGATCGGCATGCGCGAGGGCGAGACCAAGGAGTTCCGCGGCGCGCGCAATGCGAAGTTCATGATCGGGCGTGGCTCCGCACAGGCGAAGCGCCCGGCCAAGTGGGTGATGGCGGCAGAACTCGTCGAGACAAACCGTCTCTGGGCACGCGTCGCCGCACGCATCCAGCCCGAGTGGGCCGAGGAGCTTGCCCCCCACCTCGTGAGGCGCTCGTACGGCGAGCCGCTGTGGGAGGAACAGTCGGGCACCTCGACGGTGATCGAACGCGTGATGCTCTACGGACTGCCGATCGTGGCCGGTCGCAGGGTGCTGCTGGCACGGCTCGACCGTGCACTTGCGCACCAGATGTTCGTGCGCCACGCACTCGTGCTCGGCGAGTGGGAGCGGGAGTTCCCGTTCGTCCAGCACAACCACGAGGTGCTGACCGACGTGGCCTCAATCGCGGAGCGGATCCGTCGGCTCGACCTCATTCCGAACGACGACGACGTCGAGCGCTTCTACCTCACCCACATCCCCGACGACGTCACCTCCACCCGCCATTTCGAACGTTGGTGGCGTGATGCCGGCAGGAAGAACCCGGCACTGCTCAACCTGATGCGTGACGAGTTGCTGAAGGGACAGGCCGACGCACTGGAGGAGTTTCCCGCCGAGTGGGCCGACCACGAGCCCCCGCTTCCGCTCGACTACGACTTCGACCCGGCGCACCAAGACGGCGGGATGACGGTGCACCTCCCGCTCCTCGTGCTCAACCAGGTCGAGCCCGAGGCGTTCGGCTGGATGGTTCCCGGCCTGCGGGAGGACCTCGTCACGGCGTACTTCAAGACCCTCCCGAAGACACTGCGCCGGGAGTTGATCCCCGCAGCCGAGCACATCGGCCAGGCGGTGGAGGCCCTGCGTGACGGCCCGCGCCCCGGCGGGCCCCTGTCGTTCGCCGCTGCACTGGCGCGCGAACTCACCGAGAGCAGCGGCCAGACCGTTCGTGCATCCGACTTCGACCCCCATGCTCTTCCACCGCACCTGCGCGTCACCTTCGCGGTCGAGGACGCCGACGGGCGCGTGATCGCCCGGGACAAGGACCTCATCGCCCTGCAGTCCCGACTTCGCTCGGCAGTACGCGCCGAGATCTCCCGGGTTGCCGGCGACTTCGACCGCGACCACCTCAACGACTGGACGGTCGGCGACCTCCCCGAGGTGATCGAGGCCGAGCGGGACGGCCACGTTGCGCGCGGCTACCCAGCGCTGGTGGACGACGGGACCAACGTGCACCTCCGTTTGCTCACCACACCCGCGGCGAGGGACCGCTCGATGCACAAGGGCGTGCGACGGCTCCTGCTGCTGACCATTGCGCTCCCCCGCAAGGCCTGCGCCCAGACCCTGTCGAACGAGACGCGCCTTGCCCTGGCTCGGCTCGGATGGGCCTCGGCGGTGGACCTCGTGGACGACTGCATCTTCGCCGCCGTGGATCACCTCGTGGGCCGGTCCGGGAGCCTCCCGCAGGACGAGCAGGCATTCCGCGAACTGCAGCGAAGGGTTGGCGCAGATCTCGCCGGGGTTGCGGCGGACCTCACGAGACAGGCTGGCGCCGCCGTGATCCTTGCGGCCCGCACGGCGGGCTTACTCGACACGCTCACTGCACCCAAGATCGCTGCGTCCGTAAGCGATGCCTCCCGTCAGCTCACCGCACTCGTGTACCCCGGATTCGTCAGCGAGGCCGGCCTCGGCCAGACCCTGCACATTGCCCGGTACGTGTCCGCGATCGAGTACCGGCTCACGAAGTTGCGGGAGAAATCCGAACGCGACCTCCAGTTGATGGGTCGTATCCACACGATCGAGCGTCGCTACGCGAAAGTGCTGCGCCTGCCCGAGGCAGCCCCGGCGCGTTGGCTGCTCCAGGAACTGCGGGTGAGCCTGTTCGCACAGCACCTCGGCACTGCCGAACCGGTGTCCGAGCACCGGGTGGCAGCGGAACTGCAGCGTATTTCCCCGCCGACATAGCCTCCGCTGCGCTTCGGCATAGTTCGGCGTGCGGCTCGTCGCTAGCGCTTCCCTCGCCGCCGCGCTTCCCCGCCGACATAGCCTCCGCTGCGCTTCGGCATAGTTCGGCGTGCGGCTCGTCGCTAGCGCTTCCCTCGCCGCCGCGCTTCCCCGCCGACATAGCCTCCGCTGCGCTTCGG
>CAFBQP010000026.1_pt1 | contig 27602 bp, 27 predicted proteins | sample 7270011 | NCBI WGS metagenome assembly CAFBQP01 (sample SAMEA6814178, study PRJEB35770) | uncultured Acidimicrobiales bacterium | biome: Freshwater; feature: Freshwater reservoir; material: water | place: Czech Republic | collected 2016-11-09 | depth 30m m | reverse complement strand
CCAGCACTGCGGTGGCGCCCTTGTTGTCGGGCCAGCCGGCCTTCATCCGCCGCAGGTGCATGTGGCGCGCGTACAGCGTGCGGTCGAGCGGCGAGGTGGCCGTCAGCTCCTCGTACGGGTCCCACACCTCGACGCTGGTGTTCAGGTAGCGAACACCGTGATCACGGCACCACTGCAGGATCGTGGGGTTGTCGATGTTCCAGGCGAGGTCGAGCAGCAGGTCGCCGTCGCCCACACGGGCCGCGAGGAACGCATCCAGGTTCTCGGGGGTGACCCGATCCTGCTCGTACGTCACGCCCTGCGCGATGCAGTCCGCCACGCGGGCGCGGTTGTCGACGAAGTCGACGATCGTGATGCGTGATCCGTCGATGCCGAGGTCACGCAGCAGCAGCGGAACGGTGCATTGCGCCACCGAACCACAGCCGAGCACCAGCACCCGCTGGGGGGTGCGCGTCATTCTGCCAGCGCAGGGGCGAGCGTCGCGAGCTCGCTGTCGATCAGTTCGGCCTGGGCCTCGGCATAGAGGCTCTGCCAGTCGTACGAGATGCCCTTGCGGCCGTTCTGGCTGAACACGGGGGCGGTCGTCATGTCGTTCATCGCTGCGCCTTTCGAAGACGTAGAGGGGGGGGGGATCGCTTCCTTTCGGCCGGGCGTTCCGGCTCAAGCGGGTGCGACCATAACCAGTCGTGTCGGCGCTCGCTACTCACTGATGCAACAGACAGCGGGGCTGACGAGTCGGTCAGTACGACTGTTCCGACGGACAATGATGAAACACCCGTTTCACCGAGCGGTGACGCAGCGTTCGCGGGTCTCGCGAGACGCGGTCAGTGGACCTTGCGGTCCATGTCCGCCCAGAACGGTTCGCGCAGTTTGAACTTCTGCAACTTGCCGGTGGTGGTGCGGGCGAGGGCCTTGCGGAACTCGACGCGCTTGGGGCATTTGTAGTGCGCCAACTTGGTGCGTGTGTGCGCAATCAGCTCAGCCTCGGTGAGCGTTGAACCGGCGGTGAGCACCACGAGCGCCATCACCGACTCGCCCCACTTCTCGTCGGGTACGCCGATGACCGCAACCTCGACGACATCGGGGTGACTGAACACTGCGTCTTCGACCTCGATACTGCTGACGTTCTCGCCACCCGTGATGATCACGTCCTTCTTGCGGTCGCTGATGGTGAGATAGCCGTCAGCATCCAGGAGTCCGCCATCACCGCTGTGGAACCACGCCTGGCCGTCGGAGTCGTCGGCGGCAGCATGCATCGCATCAGCGGTGGCTTCGGGTTGGTTCCAGTAACCAGCCATCACGTGGTTGCCGCGGGCCAGCACTTCACCATCAGGGGAGATGTGCATCTGGACACCGATCGCCGGTGCGCCGGCGCGGCTGAGCTTGATCGCCCGCTCGCCGGGAGTGAGTGCGTCGAACTCAGCTCGGGTGCGGTTCATGGTGAGCAGCGGTGTGGTCTCGGTGAGGCCGTAGAGCTGCACGAATTCCCAGCCGAGCTCGGTCTCGATCCGCTCGATGGTCTTGGAGGGCGGCGGTGCGCCGGCAAGCACGATGCGCACGCGGTCCCGGCCAGGGATCGGCCCGTCCCAGGTCTTCGCGGCATCGAGGATCATGTTCGCAACCGCCGGTGCGCCGCACAGGAGCGTGACCCCGTGCTCCTCGATCCGGCGCAGGATCTCGGCGCCGTCGATCTTGCGGATGATGATGTGCTTGCCGCCCATCGCCGTAACCGAATAGAGCATGCCCCAGCCGTTGCAGTGGAACTGGGGGAGCGTGTGCAGGTACACGTCACGGTCGTTGACCCCGATCTGCCACCCGAAGGCTGCACTGTTCAGCCAAAGGTTGCGGTGGGTGAGCTGCACACCCTTCGGACGAGCGGTAGTACCCGACGTGTAGTTGATGGTGGCCGTGGCGTCCTCGTCGGCGGCCCAGGGCGTGGGCTGGACACCGAACCTCATGAGCACGGCGTCGCTCTCGGCCCCGATGATCATCTTGCGCTCGCAGGTCACCGCCGACAGCGCCTCCTCGAGCTCGGGATCGACGAGAAGGATGCGGGCTCCCGAGTGCTCGACGATGTACTGCACCTCTTCTGCAACGAGGCGGAAGTTGATTGGTACCAGCACCCGACCGCTGCCGGAAACGCCGAACAGCGCGGTGAGCAGCCGGGCGGAGTTGTGGCTCACCATGGCCACTCGCTCACCCGGGGCGATACCGAGGGCATCGAGACCTGCTGCGAGTGCCCGGGCTCGATCTGCCATCTCGCCGTAGGTGAACGACCCCCAACCCTCTGCAGGCTGATCGGGCTCGTCCACCACTGCCGTTCGCTGCCAGTAGAGATCCTCGGCGCGGTGGAGGTGGTCATTGATCGTAAGGGGGACCTTCATGACGGGGACGATAGACGGCCCAGCGCGACTTCTGCGAGGTAGCCTGAGCAGGATCAACATGACTGAAACTGCTGCCCCCGTGGCCCCCACTGGTTTCGCTGCACTCGGAGTCCCCCCGGACGTGGATCGTGGTCTCGCTGAGGCCGGATTCACGCAACCGTTCGCCATCCAGATCGAGGCCGTCCCCGTGGCGCTCACCGGTCAGGATGTCTGTGGCAGGGCACGTACCGGGTCTGGCAAGACGCTCGCGTTCGGCGTACCGATGCTCAGCCGCATCACGCCGAACTCTGCCCCCAACCGCCCGCACGGCCTCGTGCTCGTGCCCACCCGTGAGCTGGCGCTCCAGGTGGCAGAGGTGCTCGCACCCATCGCCAAGGCCTGCGGCAAGGTGGTGCTCGCTGCGTACGGCGGGTCCTCCCGCCAGGATCAGGTAACCCTCCTCGAGAAGGGTGTCGACCTCGTGGTGGCCACGCCGCTGCGCCTCGTCGACCTCATCAAGGGCAAAGAGGTGGACCTCTCCGAGATCGAGGTTGTCGTCATCGACGAGGCCGACCGCATGGCCGACGACGGCTTCACCCCGCAGGTCGAGTGGATCCTGCGCCATGTCACCGGTGTGCACCAGACGATGCTGTTCTCGGCAACGCTGGACGGCCAGGTCGGTCACCTCGTTCGCCGCTACCTGAAGGATCCGGTGGAGATCGCCATCGATGCAGCGAACGACACCGTCGGCACGATGCACCATGTTTTCCTCGGCGTTCACCACATGGACAAGGACCGGGTTATCGCGTCGATCTGCAAGACCGCGCAGCGGGTCGTGGTGTTCTGCGGGACCAAGCGCATGTGCGACCGGGTAACCGACAACCTCCGGGACCTCGACGTGAGTGCTGCGGCGATCCACGGGGACCTTCCCCAGCCCTCCCGCGAGAAGGCCCTCAAGCGTTTCTCTATGGGAGAACTCAAGGTGCTTGTGGCCACCGACGTGGCAGCGCGCGGTATCGACGTGGATGGCATTGACGTGGTGATCCACCACGAGCCGGCCTCCGACGCGAAGGCCTACCTGCACCGTTCCGGACGTACGGCTCGGGCCGGGAACGACGGTTGGGCCGTGACGCTGGTGGAGTACAACCAGCACCTGCACGCCCGGATGATCCAGCGTGCGCTCCGCCTGACCATCAGCGACCCGATTCAGGTGTTCTCGAACGACGAGCGCCTGCTCGACCTTGGCACCCTCGTCGCCGCTACAACCTGACGCAGCGAAGCATCACCCTCTTGGGGCGATGCTTCAGTGCCCGTTTAGTCTGATACCGCCCGGTGGCTGGAACCGGGTCGCCTTATGGAGGAACCGATGAGTTCGAAGCAGACGCATACCAAGCGGATCCTGTTGCTCGCAGTACCCGTGCTTGTGCTTGCGGCGTGCAGCAGCGTCGATCGTTCCGGCACGGTGGAGGACGGCTCCAAGGGGGTCACCACCGTGGTGTTCAATTTCGTGCCGGTTTCGTGGGCGGAGAAACCGGTCGATCTCGACCCACCCGGTCCGTCGGTGGGGGATCGACTGGAGTTCACGGTGCCGTTCTTGCTGGACGGCAAACCCGGCGCGGAGTTGACGGGTGTGCTCGTGACCACGGGCCTTGGCAAGGGCACCGGGGCTGAGGCAGTGAAGGAGGAACGGTCCATCGCGCAGACGTTCCGCCTCAACGACAGCGACTCGATCAATGTGGAGGGCGTGGCGAAGGTCAAGAAGGGTAAGAAGCCCGACGCCGGCGTACCACTGGCGCGGACGGTCGTGGGCGGCACGGGTGCCTACCTCAATGCCAAGGGAACGCTGCGCACTGTCCCGAACGCCGACGGTTCTTACACCTACACGTTCTCCCTGCGGCTGCCCTGAATCACCGGCGTCGATCGCTTGGCAGGGTGTGTCTCGGGGCACTAGAACCTCTGCATGTCCGTTCAACTCACCAAAGATTCCATTGACCTCGGGATTGTCGTCACCGACATCGAGGCATCGCTGAAGTTCTACCGAGACACACTGGGTTTCACGTTTGTCGCAGACGGCCCGATGCCCGGCGGTATGCACATGTGGCGACTGATGTGCGGCACGTCGATGATCAAGCTGGTCACCTTTGACCCGACCCCCGAGGCACGTCCGGCTAAGGGCGGCATCGGGGGCGCAACCGGCTACCGCTACTGGACGATGTCGGTCTCCAATATCCAGGAGATCACCGACGCCGTTGCAGCCGCCGGTTACAAGGTGCGCATCCCCGTCACCGAGATCCGTGCGAACACCTCGATCTCCATGGTTGAGGACCCGGACGGCAACTGGGTCGAGTTCCTCGCCATCGGCTGACGCCGGTGGCTCAGGCGAGCCAGGCAGGCCGCTTGGCCTCGTACGTCGTGATGTCGTCGACGTGCGACATCGTGATGCCGATGTCGTCGAGCCCGTGGAGGAAGCGCTCCTGCGTGGGTGTGTCCATAGGGAAGGACTCCGTGATCCCAGCGGCCGGCACCTCAACGAGAAGGCGCTCCATGTCCACCGTGATCGGCGTCTTCGGATCCGCCTCAATGGCCTGCCAGATCTTCTCGACGATCGGCTCGGCGAGCACGACCGGCACGAGGCCGTTCTTCGTGCAGTTGTTGCGGAAGATGTCGCTGAAGCTCGGCGCGATGACCGCATCGAACCCGCCCTGCTGGATTGCCCACACGGCGTGTTCGCGGGACGAGCCGACGCCGAAGGCCGGACCGGCGACGAGCACCGAGGCACCCGCGTAGCGCTCGTCGTTCATCACGAAGTTGCGGTCGTCCTTCCACGTGGAGAACAGGCCCTTCTCGAAGCCCGTGCGCTCCACGCGCTTCAGCCACTCGGCCGGGATGATCTGGTCGGTGTCTACGTCGGAACGGCGCAGCGGCATCCCGCTGCCAGTAACGACTCGTACGGCTTTCACTGGAGGTCCTCCGGGGTGCAGAAGGTGCCGGCAACAGCGGTAGCTGCGGCGACGGCGGGGGAGACGAGGTGCGTGCGGCCACCGCGGCCCTGGCGTCCCTCAAAGTTGCGGTTGCTCGTGCTGGCCGAGCGCTCGCCCACGGCGAGCTTGTCGGGGTTCATGGCGAGACACATCGAGCAGCCCGGCTCGCGCCAGTCTGCGCCAGCGGCACGGAAGATCTTGTCGAGACCCTCGGACTCCGCCTGCTCCTTCACGCGGTGCGAACCGGGGACGACCATCACGCGCTTGGCGGTGACCTTGCGACCCTCAAGCACTGCGGCAGCGGCACGCAGGTCCTCGATGCGGCTGTTGGTGCAGGAGCCGATGAACACGGTGTCGACCGCGATGTCACGGATGCGCTGGCCGGCGGTGAGGCCCATGTACTCGAGCGCGCGGGCGACGTTGTCGCGCTGGGTGGCGTCGGCGAACGAGTCGGGCGACGGAACGACGTCGTTGATGGTGGCCACCTGGGCAGGGTTTGTGCCCCACGTGACATGCGGGATGAGTGCCGAGCCGTCGATGTCGACCACGGTGTCCCACTTCGCGCCTGCGTCGGTGCGCAGCGTGCGCCAGTCGTCCAGTGCCTGCTCCCACGCCTTGCCCTTGGGGGCGTGCTCGCGGCCCTCGAGGTAGGCGAACGTGGTGTCATCCGGTGCCACGAGCCCCGCCCGGGCGCCCGCCTCGATCGACATATTGCACACGGTCATCCGGCCCTCCATGGAGAGCGAGCGGATGACGGAGCCGCCGTACTCGATGACGTGGCCGATGCCGCCGCCCGTGCCGATGCGCCCGATGATCGCGAGGATCACGTCCTTGGCGGTGGTGCCGTTGCGCATCTCGCCGTCCACGTTGATGTGCATCCACTTCGGCGTGCCCTGTGGCAGTGTCTGCGTGGCGAGTACGTGCTCCACCTCGCTCGTGCCGATGCCGAACGCGAGGGCTCCGAACGCGCCGTGTGTTGCGGTGTGGCTGTCTCCGCACACGATGGTCATACCAGGCAGCGTGCGACCCTGCTCGGGGCCGATCACGTGCACGATCCCCTGGTTCTTGTTGCCCATGGGGAACAGCGTGATGCCGAACTCCTTTGCGTTCTCGCGCATCACCTCAACCTGTCGCGCCGAGACCGGGTCGGCGATTGGGAGATGGATGTCTGCGGTCGGGACGTTGTGGTCCTCGGTGGCGACCGTGAGTTCGGGCCGGCGTACCTTGCGGCCGGTCAGGCGCAGACCGTCAAATGCCTGCGGGCTCGTGACCTCGTGGACCAGATGGAGGTCGATGTAGAGGAGGTCAGCCTCACCGGGTGCACGATGCACCACGTGGCGCTCCCACACCTTCTCGGGCAATGTGCTCGTCATGCTCGCAGTCTCACTTTCTGGGATAGAGTTCCCGCCAGATGGACAGTGTAAGCGGCGTTGGGGTGCTGGACAAGGCAGTAGCGCTCCTCCATGCGCTCGAGGAGCGCGGTGCACTCGGTCTGGCGGACCTCCAGGCCGCTGTGGGGCTGCCCCGAGCAACCACGCACCGTCTCGCGGTTGCACTCGAACACCACGGTCTGGTGCGCCGGGACGACGAGGGCCGCTTCGAGCTGGGTCTCGGCCTGGTCGGGCTCGGCAGGGCGGCGGCCGAGCGACTGCCCGTTGCCACCGCAGCGCTCCCTGCAATGGAGGCCCTGCGGGACCGCACCGGTGAGAGCGTGCAGCTGTACGTGCTCGAGGGTTCGGGTCGTCGATGTGTGGTGTCGCTGCAGTCAACCCACGGACTGCGCTGGATCGTTCCGGAGGGGGCCCTGCTGCCCCTGGAACGCGGTTCGGCCGGCAGGGTGCTCACTGCGCCGCCCGGTCGCCGCAACCCGGGCTGGGTGGAGAGCGTCGAGGAGCGCGAGAAGGGTGTAGCGAGTGTCAGCGCGCCTGTCTACGGACGCTCGGGGACCGTGGTGGCGGCACTCAGCGTGTCGGGCCCGGTGGAGCGGCTCACGAGATCACCGGGCAGGCTGCTCGGCAAGGTGGTCGTGGCCGCGGCTGCTGATATCGCTGTGCGCCTGTCGAGCTGAGCCCCGGAGCGCCGCCGAGGCCTTCCGTTCGCAGGTGGCCGTGCACCCAGTAGTGACATGAACGACGAAGAACTCCTGGATAAATTGGCCACCTGGCTCGAACTCCGCCTGCACGAGACCGCTGGTTGGGACACCGGCAGCCGTCTGTACGGCCTCACCGTGATGGACCCCGAAGCTCTCGGCCGCAATGCGGACGGGGCGGCCCGAATCTCGTTGCTCGCCGAAGGCGATGTCTACGAACTGCTCGACAGCCCGGTGGCCATAGCGGCAACCGTGTTCGATGCGGTAGGGCTCTGCTGCTTCGGCACCGCTACCCGCCTCGACACCGGTGAGCGCTCCCGGTGCCGGACCGTGCTGGTGGTCAACGACTGCGGCCGGTCGACCGTGAACCGCCTGCAGGGCCGGTCGCCGGAGCGTATGGGGATGGCGAGCGGGCCGGTTGCTGAGCGGGTGGATCTGCTCTTCAGTGCATTCCGTTCCACGGAGACACACCGACCCACGTAGCCTGACGGAGTGGCAGACGAGCCGACCATGACTGACACCGAGCGAGCGACGTGGACCGCGGAGGTCCGGCGCCTTGCCAAGGCGCGCGATGCGGTCATCCTCGCCCACAACTATCAGGTGGCAGAGATCCAGGACATTGCGGATCACGTGGGCGATTCGCTCGCGCTGAGCCGTGTCGCCGCCGAGGTTGACGCCTCCGTCATCGTGTTCTGCGGCGTGCACTTCATGGCCGAGACGGCCAAGATCCTCAACCCGGCCAAAACGGTCCTCATCCCCGATGCCGCAGCCGGCTGTTCGCTGGCCGACTCCATCACGGCAGACCAGCTCCGCTCGTGGAAGGCGGCGTATCCGGGCGCCGTCGTCGTCAGCTACGTCAACACCACTGCCGCAGTGAAGGCGGAGACCGACATCTGCTGCACGTCGTCGAACGCAGTGGAAGTGGTCAACAGCATCCCGGCGGACACCGAGGTGCTCTTCTGCCCGGATCAGTTCCTCGGCGCACACGTCCAGCGCCTCACGGGTCGCCAGAACATGCACATTTGGATGGGCGAGTGCCATGTGCACGCCGGCATCAACGGTGCCGAGTTAGCGGACCTCGTACGCAGCGAGCCCGAGGCCGAGCTGTTCATCCACCCCGAGTGCGGGTGCGCAACGAGTGCGCTGTACCTCGCCTCCTCAGGCGTCGTCCCCAAGGAGCGCACCAAGATCCTCTCCACCTCGGGGATGGTGCAGGCTGCCCGGGAGACCAACGCGAAGAAGGTGCTCGTTGCCACGGAGACCGGCATGCTCCACCAACTCACCAAGGCGAACCCGCTCACGATCTTCCAGCCTGTGAACCGGGCCGCCGTGTGCAAGTACATGAAGATGATCACGCCCGCCAAGCTGCTGCGCTCGTTGCGGGACATGACCGACGAGGTCACCGTGGACGACGCAATCGCCGCTCGGGCCCGCTCGTCCGTGGAGCGCATGATCGCCATCGGAACGCCCTCGCCGCGCGGCGAGTGAGGCGACTCTCACCGTGATGCTGCCGCTCGCGCTCGACGCCCCGGCGGTGACGTGGACGCGCGACGTGGACGTCGTGGTTCTTGGATCCGGTGCGGCAGGACTCGCTGCGGCGCTGGCGGTCCGCCCCCTCCGTTCGGTGCTGCTCGTCACCAAGGACACTCTCGACGCCGGCGCCACGGCGTGGGCGCAGGGAGGGCTGGCCGCAGTGCTGGACCCGCAGGACTCGCTCGAGGCCCACGTGAGCGACACCCTCGAGGCAGGTGCCGGGCTGTGCGACGAGATGACGGTACGCGAATTGGTGGCCGAGGCCCCCGATGCGATCAGGTACCTCATGACGCTCGGGGCCGCGTTTGACGAGAGCGGTGACGGGAGTCCGTCGTTGACGCGCGAAGGGGGCCACAGCGCGAACCGGATTGTCCATTCGCACGGCGACCAGAGCGGGCGCGAGGTGCAGCGCACGCTCGACCAGCGGGCCCTCGCTGCCGGTGTGGAACTGCTGGATCGTGCCTTCGCGCTGGACATCGTGATGGGCACAAACTCCTCAGGGAAGGCTCAGGCCGCAGGGGTGCGCGTCGCCCGCATCGACGGCAACGGTATGCCGCTCTCGGTTGGTCTCGTCACCGCCCGTGCGGTGGTCGTGGCAACCGGTGGCTACGGGCAGGTATTTGCGTCCACGTCCAACCCACCGGCGGTTACCGGTGACGGCCTCGCGGCTGCACTCCGAGCGGGCGCCGAGGCGGCGGACCTCGAGTTCATCCAGTTCCACCCCACCGTGCTGTACACCGGGCCCGATGCTGTCGGTCAACAGCCCCTCATCAGCGAGGCGGTTCGTGGTGAGGGCGCAATCCTGTACGACGCTCTCGGCGAGCGGGTGATGGTGGGTGTTCACCCGCTCGAGGACCTCGCCCCTCGTGACGTGGTGGCGGCTGCAATCTCACGCCGGATGGCGGAATCGCCCGGCGGCGTGGACGACCACGTGTTCCTCGACGCCACGCACCTCGGCACATCGTTCGAGACCCGCTTCCCGTCAATCACCGAGGCTTGCCGTGCGAACGGTATCGATCCTGTCACCCAGCGCATCCCTGTTGCCCCGGCGGCCCACTACGCGTGCGGGGGGATACGCGCGGACCTCGACGGCTGCACGGGCATTGCCGGGCTCTACGCCGTCGGCGAGGTTGCCTGCACGGGGCTTCACGGCGCGAACCGGCTTGCGTCGAACAGCGTGACGGAGGGACTCGTTGCCGGCACACGCCTCGGCCGGAACCTGGCATGGAGACTGCCGGAGCATGTGGAGCCCGTGGACGCACCCGACTCGCCGTCCGGCCTGCTCGGGGCAGGGCACCGCGGCCTACTGCGCGCCGAGATGTCCCGGCACGTCGGTGTGATGCGCAGCGAATCCGGTCTGCGGTCGTGCCTGGAGGCACTCGCCGAACTGTCCTCGGAGGTCTCAGTGGGGACTACGGCCTCTCGTCGGTCGTGGGAAGCAACCAACCTCCTTACGGTTGCCACCGCAGTGGTGGTCGCCGCGCTCGCCCGCACGGAAAGCCGAGGCTGCCACCGTCGCTCGGACTGGCCGGCGCCGCTGGATGATTGGCGTCGACACCTCGGCGTGTACCTCGATGGGTCGGGGTTGCACCTCGACGGCATCCCGGGAGCAGCGCCCGCTCCCGGCAGCGAAAGGGTCTGAGATGTTCGAGTACCACCCGCTCTCCGAGGCGACGCGTAGGCGTCTCATCACCAGTGGCGTTGACCCTGATGCCGTTGCGGCCATCGTGCGAATGGCAATCGCCGAGGACCTCGCCGGCGGGATCGATGTCACCTCAACAGCCACTGTGCCCACGACCCAGCGCAGCAGCGCAGCGTACAGGGCCCGTGGTGCCGGCACGGTGGCAGGGCTTGCCCTCGCCGCAGCCGTAATCGACACCGTGTGCGGGAACGATGCATCGGAGTTCGAGTACTTCGTATCCGACGGGGATCGAGTCGCGCCCGGGACCGTTCTCGCACGGGTCACCGCCCCGACACGGTCGCTGCTCACCGCCGAGCGGACGTCGCTCAACCTGCTCTCGCATCTGTCGGGGATCGCGACATTGACGTCGAGGTGGGCCGACGCGCTCGCCGGAACTGGCGCCCGCGTGCGCGACACGCGCAAGACCACCCCGGGGCTCCGAGCGCTCGAGAAGTACGCAGTGCGCTGTGGCGGCGGGCAGAACCACCGGATGGCGCTGTCTGATGCCGCGCTCGTGAAGGACAACCACGTCGCTGCTGCAGGAGGTATCGCTGCGGCGTTCGCTGCCGTTCGCCGCATGGATCCGGGCATTGCACTCGAGATCGAGGTGGACGGTTTCGACGAACTGCGCGAGGCACTCGAGGCCGGTGCAGACCTCATCATGTTCGACAACTTCACCGTCGATCAGATGCACGAAGGCGTTGGCATGGTGCGTGAGTTCGCCGGTCGGGCTGGTCGGCACGTGCTGATCGAGGCCAGCGGGGGGCTGACGCTCGACCTGGCGAACAGCGTTGGGGCAACAGGGGTCGACTACATCGCTGTCGGGGCACTCACCCACTCGGCACCCATCCTCGACATCGGCCTCGATCTCATCGCCTTCCCCTAAGCCTCGTTCTCAGCAACGTTTTCATTGTCTTGGCGTGGTTCTCCGCTGACGAAATGTTGCACGTGGACCTGCAGGCCTCGGCTCGGTGCGTATCGGCAGGACGAGCGTGACCTCGGCGCCGCCAGCGGGCTGGTTCGCGAGTAACACAGTCCCGTGGTGGGCCCGGACAATGGCGTCGACGATGGAGAGCCCGAGGCCTGCAGATCCGGCTTGATCGGCCCGCCGGAATCTTTGGGTTTCCGACGTGAGCACGGTCTGGTCGAATCCCGGGCCGTCATCGCTGACTCGCACGACCGCCCGCCCGTGCTCGACCGCGGTGTCGATCCGAACCGAGCGCGCCCGGCGAACTGCGTTTCGCACCACGTTGTCGAGCGCCTGGCGCAACATGGGCGCATCGGCGTCGACGAGGACAGGGGACCCGGCTGGTGCCTCGATGGTGACCCCCTCGGTTGTGTTCGCGGCGGCAACCTCCTCGCTCAAGAGGTCGAGACGCAACGGTGCGAGTCGGACCGTCACCTGTCCGGCCTCCAGCCGCGCAAGCTCGAGCAACTGGGACACCCCCGTGGACGCCCGTTCGGCAGCGGAGCGGACCTCGGCAAGGGCTCGTACGTACTCCTCGCCGGTCCTGGGGCGAGCGAGGGCCTGGCTGGAGGAGGCCTGGATGATCGCGAGTGGTGTCCGCATCTCGTGGGCCGCGTCGGCGAGGAACGCCCGCTGGCGACCGATCCGTCCTCCGGTCCGGGCGAGGATGACGCGGCGGAGCACCTCGAGCAGCGCGGTGACCGCGAGTGTCAGCCCAACCATGAGGATCAGGACCCGTTGGTGCGAGCCGGACCGGTCTGACTGGAGCCGGTCGAGTTCGGCCACGGTGACAATCGCCTGCCCGTTGGACCACGGTCGGCCGAAGGCGGCGAAGTTGCGGCCGTTCTCGCTGAAGTCGCGTCGCGTGGGGTACTGGACGGCTTCGGAGAGCAGGCCCTGCCAGGGAGGAGTGATCTCCGACACTCCGAGGCTCTTGATCGGGCCTTCGCTGTCGGTGAGCCAGGTGCCGTCCACGGGGGTGCCCTGCCCGGTCCCGAGCAGGCGCATTGCGTTGTCGAGCGACTCGTCGACCTGCTGCTCGAGGCGCTGTTCCGCAAGGTTGTCCCCGTGGCGCCACGCGACTGCACCCACTGCGAGAGCGGGCACGGCAGCAATGGCGGCGAGCACCGCGAGTCGAAGGGTGCCTCGGACCCTCACGAAGTCTCCCCGAGGCGGAAACCCACGCCGCGCACCGTCTCGAGTGGTGCGGGCGAGCCAGGGAGGTCAAGTTTCCTCCGGAGGTTCGCGATGTGGACATCGACAACGTTCGACGTGCCCTCGTAGTGGGCATCCCACACGTGCTCGAGCAATTCGGTGCGGGTGACCACGGCGCCGGCGTGCAGCATGAGATGGTGCAACAGCGCGAACTCGCGTGCGGTCAGGGGGAGAACGATTGCCCCGCGCCACACCGTGTGCGTTGCCGGGTCGAGACGGATGTCACCGGCCTGCAGCACGGTGGGAACCGTATTGCGCGGCCTCCGCATCACCGCTCGCACCCGAGCTGCTAGCTCGGGGTAGTCGAAGGGTTTGATGAGGTAATCGTCGGCGCCACCGTCGAGGCCGGCCACCTTGTCCGACAGGCTGTCGCGCGCGGTGAGGATGAGCACGGCAGTGGGTAACTGTCGCTCGCGAACCCAACGGCACAGCACAGAGCCGTCGCCATCGGGGAGTCCGAGGTCGAGAACGGCGGCGTCGTACTCGTTGATTGCGAGGTGATCCCGCCCGTCGGCGACGGAGGTTGCGAGATCGACTGCGTACCCGTCCTCCTGTAGGCCGCGGCGGAGTACCGCCCCCAGGACCGGGTCGTCCTCGACAAGAAGGATGCGCATCGTCATGCAGTCTGACCTGCTCTGCCCGGCTGGACAATCATTGGCTCGGTGGCTTAGTGGAAGCGGTTGTCCCGGCGGAGCTGTGCAGGGTTGCAGGTCGGGTTGGAAACCTGGCAGCCGGAGTCGGGCTCGCCCACGCCGAGCGGCTTGGCGGTGCCCCCGTTGCGGAACGTGTTGCCGCGGATGACCAAGCCGTCGTCGGCGAGCGCGGGCCTAGGGTTGTTGGTGCTCCCGGCTTGGCTGCCCTGCCACGGACCGGGGACGAAAAGCTGTTGCCACGCGCTCTCCGAGCCGGTGGAGTTGTCGATGACGTTGCCCTCGATGAGCACGCTGCGGTTCGGGATGCGGACGTAGTTCACGCCGTCGTCGAGCGAACTCGTCCCCCACGCACCCTGCTGCACAAGTGCGCTGCAGATCGAGCGGTTGCCGTCGCAGCCCCGGGCCCCGAAGCCGACCTCAATGGTGTGGCTGCGCGCACCGACACGGGTGAGCGTGTTGCCGGTCATCGTCACGTTGTGACCGCCGTTGACGCCGAGACCGGCCCCGTCGGTGTCATGGATGCTGTTGTTCCGCACCATCACGTCCTCGGCCTCGTACGTGAGGTGCGGCGACACCATGAACTCGAGCCCCGTGCCCTGACCTGCGGTGAACCCGCCCGTCCCGCAGTTGTAGATCTCGTTCCCCTCCACAAGCACGTCCGCCGAACCGCCCTTCGCGTATGCGCACCAGTCACCGGCATCGTGAATGCGGTTGTTGCGGACGACAGCGTGCTCCACAGCGACGAAGTCGAGCGCGTTGTCCTCAGCCCCGTGGATGTTGCTGTTCTCGATGTTGATGTAGCTCGACTGGTTCACCTTGAGGAGATCGTGTGCCGACCGTCGACCGCCGTCGAGAACCATCGCCGTGAGAGTCACGTGCAGACAGCGCTCGCAGTGGAAGGCGTCGCCGTTCGCAGCGATGGTGATGTTTCTCACCGTGAGGTACCGGACATCGAAGACGTTCATCTGCGCGAGGAACGTGACGGAGCCGGCGCCCTCCGCTGCGGAGACCTCGAGAGGCCCTGCGGCGGTGCCGTGCCTCGACTCCCAGTACGTCGGCAACGACTCCTCGTCGTAGATGCCAGGTTCGATGCTGATCTCGTACGCGGTGCCGATGTCGATTCCCTGCGGGATCCGGGACCACGCCTCGGTCACCGTTCGCACGGGGTCGGTGCGGGTTGTTCCGTTGCTCGAGTCATTCCCCGAGCGGCTCACCCAGATCACCTGCCGCGTGCTCGGCCGTGGGAGCGTGCTCGTTGTCGAGGACGTGCTGGCAACAGGAATCGTGGTCCGGACGGTCGTTGTCGTTCGCCGTACTGGCCGTACTGGCCGCGCTGGCGCGGAAACGGAGCGCCGGGCTCCTGAGCGGTTCGACGCCTTGCTCCGGAGAGGGAGTGCCCCGAAGCCGCAACCACCGAGCAGCAGGACGACGAGGACTGTGGAGAGCTGTTGACGACGAGAAAGACGCATGTTGAACATGGCTCTCACTCAAGCAACACGACTCCCAAGCGATCATGAAGACCTCCTTCACGATCCCTTCACATTCCCCGCCCGCGGTTCTCAGCAAGGTGTTGTGTGCCCTGACGTGTGTGTTGCAGGGAGAAAGTGCTTACACCGTGGCGGCGTGGTTCAGCGCGGCGAGAAGCGCCGGGGCAAAGGTGTCAGCCTCGGCGAAACAGGCGTCGTGATCACCGTCGACGGTGTACACACGCACCCCGGGAATGTTGTCGGCGAGCACCTGCTGACGCCTCGGCGGCACGGTGGTGTCACGCGTCGTCATGATGACCGAGGTGGGCACGTCAATCGACGCGAGCCAGGGCCGTGCCTTGAAGGTGCCGAGCGTGCCGCCTGCTTGTGCGATGGTTGCCCAGTCGTGGTTGGACACCTCTCGGACGGCCCAAGGCTGCCAGACTCCGCGCTTGCGGTTCAGGAACACCGCGTCAGCGATCCGGTCCCGGATGGGGTCTGGTAGGAACCTCGCCCCGATTCCGATCGCACGTAGGACCTGCAAGCGACGGTGCTCGCGGTCTGTCTCGGCGTACTCGGCTGCGGTCGCCGCAAGGACGAGTCCCTTGGTGAACTCGCGGTGCCTGCGCCAGACGAGCTGGGCGATCGACCCGCCCATCGAGTAGCCGACAACAATCGCCTCGTTGATGCCGAGATGACGACAAATCGCTACTGCGTCGTCGGCCGCGTGTTCCATCCGGAAGATGCTGCGGTTGCGCACGCCACTCCCGTGACCGTGGTGATCGGGGGCGATCACCCGGAAGTGCTCGGCGAGCGGACCGTAGAGACGGAACCAGTTGAGGTCCGCCGTTGCGGTCCACCCGTGGAGGAGCAGCACTGTCGGGGCTCCTGCCGGCCCTTCGAGGTGACGGTAAAACGTGGTTCCCCGCCCGGGGAGGGCGAGGCGAGACCCCTCCGGCAGCGGGGGCTCAGGGATGTGATCCGCAGGCTCAGCCATGGTGTCCGCGTTGGCTCGGACCGGTCAGACCGCTTCGACGTGCCGCACGTGCACGGTGAGCTTGCCCCGCGGTCCCTCGTACTCGACCCAGTCGTCAACCTTCTTGCCGATGAGCGCCTTGCCAATGGGCGAGTCGGGCGTGATGATCGCGTGATCCGAGGACTCCTCGGTGTGGCCGATCAGGAAGCGCTCGGCGTCGCTCTCGTCGTCACCGTCGTAAAGGATGGTGACGATGGACCGGAAGTTCACATCGGTACCGTCGACGAGAAGGTGGCTGCCGAACGCCCGCTCGAGGAACTCGCGATGGTGTTCGGGTACTTCGGTGCCGGCGATCCTTGCGCCGACCTCCTCACGCTCGGACTGGCGGAGCACCAGCACCGCGTTGTCCAGGATGGACTTCAGCTGGTTGATGCGGCCCTCCATCATGCCCTGCTGTTCCTTCGCGGCGTGGTAATCGCCGTTCTCCTTGAGGTCGCCGAGTTCCCTGGCGCGTTCGATCGCGTGAGCGATCTCGATCCTGCCGCGGGTGGTGAGGTCGTGGTACTCCTCGGCCAGCCGCGTGTGGGCCGAGGGCGAGAGATGGTGCGTCTGGGCCATAGCCCCGCCCATGGTATTGCGCCGTTTCGGGGATCATTCGGCAGGACCGACCCGAAATCTGGCAGAACGCTGGCGAAACGTGTCACCGTGTTGCCCTATGACTCACAAGATCGCAGTGATCGGCGGCGACGGAATCGGGCCGGAGGTGACCGCCGAGGCACTCAAGGTGGTTCAGGCGACCGGTGTCGCCATCTCCACCACGGACTTCGACCTCGGCGGGGCCCGCTTCCTCAAGGACGGCGAGATTCTGTCGGACTCCACCCTCGCCGAGCTCAGAAAGTTCGACGCCATTCTGCTCGGGGCGGTCGGTTCGCCCGACGTACCTCCGGGGGTGATCGAGCGGGGGCTGCTGTTGAAGATGCGGTTCGAGCTCGACCTCTACATCAACCAGCGCCCGTTCGCGGGCATGGCACCGGGGCACACGAAGCCCCACGACTTCATCGTGATCCGCGAGAACACCGAGGGTCCGTACGTCGGTGAGGGAGGCGTGCTGCGCAGGGGTACCCCTCAGGAGGTCGCCACCCAGGGCAGCGTGAACACGCGTATGGGTGTGGAGCGTTGCATCCGGTATGCGTTCGAACTGGCGGCGAAGCGGGAGCGCAAGCACGTCACCCTTGTTCACAAGACGAACGTGCTCACGTTCTCGGGGAACCTCTGGGAGCGCACTTTCAACGAGGTGGCTGCCGAGTACCCGGGCACCGGCACTGCGTACAACCATGTGGATGCCGCCTGTATCTACTTCGTGCAGGACCCGCACCGCTACGACGTGATCGTCACCGACAACCTGTTCGGCGACATCCTCACGGACCTCGGTGGCGCCGTGAGCGGGGGGATCGGTGTGGCGTCGAGCGCCAACCTGAACCCGGCCCGGACGGGCCCGAGCATGTTCGAGCCGGTGCACGGCTCGGCCCCCGACATCGTGGGAACCGGCAAGGCCAACCCCACGGCCGCTGTGCTCAGCGCCGCCCACATGCTCGAGTTCCTGGGCGAGTTCCGGGCGGCCGAGCGGGTGCGTGCTGCCTGCGTGGCGCCGACATCGGGATCCACCAGCGAGGTGGGCGACGAACTCGCCCGCCGGGTTGCCGCTGGCTGAATCGGGCGGTCCGCCCGGGCAGCGAATATCGTTGCCGTAAGTCAATTGACGGGTTGAGGACAACCCGGGAAGAACCGCCCAACCCCGACCACGGCTCCCCGTGACTGGACACCGAAGAGGACTGCAATGCCCATCACCTCCACACCGAAAATCTGGATGAACGGCGAACTCGTCGACTGGGACAAGGCCCAGGTTCATGTGCTCACCCACACGCTGCACTACGGCACGGGGGTGTTCGAGGGCATCCGCGCGTACGAGACCCCGAACGGCACGGCGATCTTCCGTCTCACCGACCACATGAAGCGCCTCGTGAACTCGGCGAAGATCCTCGGGATGGAGATCCCGTACTCGGTGGCCGAACTGGTCCAGGCCGCCAAGGACACGGTGCGGTCCACGGGCCTGCCTGCCTGCTACGTGCGGCCGATTGCGTACTACGGGTACGGCGAGATGGGGCTCAACACGATTCCCTGCAAGACCGAGGTGGCCATTGCCTGCTGGCCGTGGGGTGCCTACCTCGGGGAGGACGCCCTTGAGAAGGGCGTGCGCCTCAAGACCTCTTCGTGGGTCCGCCACGATCACAACATCATGCCCCCGGCCGCCAAGGCCACCGGTGGCTACATCAACTCCTCGCTTGCCAAGGTAGAGGCCCTGAAGGCCGGCTACGACGAGGCCGTGATGCTCTCCCCGAACGGTCTCATCGCCGAGTGCAGCGGCGAGAACCTCTTTGCCGTCCGCAACGACGTCATCATCACCCCGCCGCTCTCGGCCGGTGCGCTCGAGGGCATTACCCAGAACTCGGTGATGACCATCGCCCGGGATCTCGGCTACGACGTCCGGGTGGACAACCTTGCCCGCTCGGACCTGTACATCGCCGAGGAGATCTTCGTCTGTGGCACGGCTGCCGAGATCGGTTCGGTCAGCTCGGTGGATGACCGGGAGGTGCCCTGCCCCGGTCCGAAAACCCGAATTCTGGCTGATCTCTACGCCAAGGCCGCCCGGATGCAGGACCCGCGGTACGCCCGCTGGTGCGAACTCGTCGGCTGACAGTGCCCGGGCCGTCCGGGCCCGGGACCATTGCCATCGCCCCGCACGGTCGGTAGCCTTCAAAGCGTGACGTCGCTGTTCTCCAGCATCATCATCATTCCGTAGCGCACGTGGGAACCCCACGTGCGCCCAGAGCCGCCCCTTCGGGCGGCTCTTTCGTTTCCCGGACACCGACACCCAGAACCGCCCCAGACCGAGACAAGAGGCAGACGATGAGCAACCAGCGTGAACACGTCGAGATCTTCGACACCACCCTGCGCGACGGCATGCAAGTAGAGGGTGTGTCGGCAACCGTGGAGGACAAGCTGCGCATTGCCGAACAGCTGGATCTTCTCGGCGTCACGTACATCGAGGGCGGCTGGCCGGGCGCGAACCCGAAAGACATCGAGTTCTTCGCGCGTGCGGCGGTCGATCTGCGGCTGTCCACCGCCCGGCTGGTTGCCTTTGGCTCCACCCGCCGCCCGATGGGCAAGGTGGACGACGACCCGACGTTGCGCAATCTCGTTGAGGCCAAGACTGGGGCGGTCTGCATCGTCGCCAAGGCATGGGACTATCACGTGCTGAACGCGCTGGGTACCACACTCGATGAGGGCGAGGCGATGATCGCTGACTCCGTGGAGTTCCTCCGGGCCAACGGTCTCCGGGTGATGGTGGACGCCGAACACTTCTTCGATGGCTACAAGCGCAATCCCGAGTTTGCCATGCGCGCGCTCGAGGCCGCTGCCGTCAAGGGTGCGTCGCACCTCGTCCTCTGCGACACGAACGGCGGGTCGCTTCCGCACGAGGTGGAGTCCATCGTTGCCGTCGTGAAGGAGCACTTCCGCGAGGACGTCACCATCGCGATCCACTGCCACGACGACACTGGTTGTGCCGTGGCGAACGCCATGGCTGCGGTCCGCAGCGGTGCCCGTCAGGTGCAGGGCTGCATGAACGGGCTCGGCGAGCGCACCGGCAACACCAACCTCACCACCGTGATCCCGAACCTCGAGGTCAAGATGGGGTTCCAGTGCCTCCCCGAGGGCCGGCTCACACGCCTCACCGCCGTCAGCCACCACATCGCCGAACTGCTCAACCGGCCGCTGAACCCGCAGGCGCCCTATGTGGGGGCCAGTGCGTTCGCCCACAAGGCGGGCCTCCACGTGAGCGCCATCCGCAAGGCTAAGGATGCCTATGAGCACGTGGACCCCGAGAGCGTCGGGAACGGCACCCGTTTCGTCGTGTCCGAGATGGCGGGCAAGGCAACCATCCAGGCCAAGGCGGAGGATCTCGGCCTCTCGATGGACGGTGCAGTCATCAATCAGGTCATCGACGAACTAAAGCGCCTCGAGCACGAGGGGTTCCATTTCGAGGCAGCCGATGCCTCTCTCGAACTGCTCATGCGCCGGGCCACCGGTTGGAAGCAGGAGTACTTCTCGGTGGAATCCATGAGGGTGATCACCGACGAACTCGTCAGTGGTCAGTTCACCACCGAGGCGACCGTGAGGGTGTGGATCGGGGACGAGCGAAGCGTGCGTGTGGCCGAGGGCAACGGACCCGTGAACGCCATCGATACCGCGCTCCGCTCCGCCCTTAGGGGCAGCTACCCGCAGGTGTCACGGATTCACCTCACCGATTACAAGGTGCGCATTTTGGACGGCGCCACCGCCACCGGGGCAGTCACCCGCGTGCTCATCGACGCAACGGACGGGGAGCGCACCTGGACCACCATCGGCGTGTCGGCGAACATCATCGAGGCATCGTGGCAGGCCCTCGCCGATTCGTTGGTCTACGGATTGCTCCACGCGACCAAGTAGAACGGGGAGTCATGGCAGCCCCCCAGTTCGTTCCCACTGATCCGCTCGAGCGCCCCCGGTCCTACGAGGGGTCGGCCCGCGTCCCCGGTCCGTGGACGGCCGACCGCCCGGCAGACCTCGATGGTCGCCAGCCGAGCGGCCCGCACCTCGGTTCACCCGGTCCGGATCAGGGCTACGCTCTGCACCTTGCGTCCCGCCTGCGGCCTCGGGTGCTGGTTGCGCCCGGCGAGTCGGTGGACGACGCGCTCGCTGGTTGCCTCGGCATCGCGCTGCGACGGGCCTCAATCTTCGGGCGGGCTCCCGTGATCCACGACTTCACGATGGCGCTCACGATGTGGGGGTTCTTTGATGCGGACCCCCCGACGGACCTGCTGGTCGAGCGCCGAACCGCGTTCGAGGGGCTTGCGCACACGGCTCAGCACTACGCCGAGGCCCGATCACTCGTTGACCGGGTGCCTGAGGCAACCTTGAGGATGTTGCACGGTCAGGTACTGTCGGCTTACCCGGCGCGGTGGCGGGCGATGGTGGGCTCTGAGTAGCAGCGGGTTCGGGGAGTAGCGATGGTTCAGATCCTCAGCAGACGTCAGGTCCTGAAGTCGGCGATGGCCGTGGCAGCGGCGGGCGGGCTTGCCGTCGCTGTTGGTGGGCAGGACGCAGAGGCTGTTGCACCGGCTCCTTTCGGCACGATCCACGTCCGCCGGCTGTGGGGAACGAGGCGAGTCCGTCAACGGATCGTCGGGACGCGCCGCTATCGGACGGTAACCCTCCCGAGGACCAAGGGGTTGTACGCAGGCACCGAGAAGAAGGTCCTTGATCGAGGGGGCCTCTGCCACTGGACCGGCTCAGCCGAACCGTTCGCTGTCGGTAACTGCGTGCTCTTCGGTCACCGCACGTCCGCCGGTGGCCCACTGAGGTACTCGCACCGGATCAAGGTTGGTGATCCGATCGTGCTGACCGTGGGCGGAACGGCGCTCACGTACTTCGTCTCCGAGAAACCGAAGGTCATTTCCGCAGTGGATGTTGCAGCGGTGATGCTGTGGGGGGATTCCTCACGGCCCGGTCTCACGCTCGTCTCGTGCAGCAAGCGCAACAAGTTGCCCACGAGCACGAAGTACCGCCTCCTTATCCGGGCACAGGCATCGACCGTCTAAGTGCTGCTCGGACTAGATCCGGATGACGCAACCATGGATCGGTGTGCCCGGCGTTGCGGCCGGGAACGCTTGGGCAAGTGCGTCCGCGATGAACCTCGCCCGGTATTTGTAGCCCTCGCTGTTCTGGTGAATCCCGTCCGAGATGTACCACGAGGGCTTCACGTCATCGGCCCAGTCGTAGATCCGCATGTTGGGGTGCTCCGCACAGGTCTCGGCAAGCGCTGAGTTCCACGCGGCGAGCGATTGGGCGCCCCACGGCCCGCCGCTGCGCCTCCCCTTCAGGTTTACCCACATCACCGGGTCGTCACCCACGATGTCCATCATCATCTTGATCCGTGCGCGGATACCGGGCTTGATGCCCTTGCCGACGGCGGCCGAGTCCATGGTGCCGAGTGCAAGCACCCAACAGCCGGAGAAGCCCTTCTTCTGCCACGTCTCCGCCGATCGCTTGGCCGGGCGGGCCTTCCGGTAACCCTCGTTGATGGAGCGGCCACCGGCGATCTCGTAGTGCTGCAAGACGGCCCCGACCCTGGTGTACTGGGCCGGAATCGCGTCCGCAGTCCTCAGGTACTTCTTGCCGATCAGGCCCGTTGACGTGGAGTCCCCGATGTGCACGATCTCCGTGCATGCGGTGGTGGTCGAGCGTTCGGACACCACCGGATCGGTTGGCCTCGTCGAATCCGACGGTGTGGTCACCAGCACGGTGGTCGTGGGTTTGCCGGGGGTTACGTCGGTCGTGCCCGGTTCGCCCTGCTGGCCGCCGTCGACGGTCTCGGTGATCTCGAGCTCGAGGCCCGCCGTCTCGGAATCACCTCGCACGCCGACACCAGCGGCACCCGCCACGGCAGGGATCAACAGCAAGGAGGCGACACAGACGGCAACGACGCGGCCCGGCGAGGGATCGAACAGTCGGGCGCGGTGTGGTCCGAGCCACTGCTCCCGGAGTCGACCGATCGCGCCCCGGCGGATCGGGTCCTCCACGAAGCGCCACGAGAGCGCTGCGAGACAGAACGACACCAGGATCTGCAGCGGTGTGCGCACGGGGTGGGGCCCGACACTGCCGTCCGGTGTGCTGAGGATGATGACCGGGAAGTGCCAGAGATAGATGCCGTAGGAGCGCGCCCCGACCCAGCGCATCGGTCTGCAACCGAGGAGCGGGCCGATGCGTGAAGCGGGGTGGGCGAGCGATGCGACGACGACAGCGGTCGTGAGCGAGAGCAGCGCGAAGCCGCCGCGGTATAGGAACGAAGCAGTGTCGCCCAGGGTGAGGAACATGATGGCGATCACGAGCAGACCGATTGCCCCTGCTGCGTCGATCATGTTGCGGGCGCCGGCCCGGACGGGGAGCCGAAGGTGTTCGCTCGGCCAGACGGCGGCGAGTGCAGCGCCGACGAGGAGTTCCGATGCCCGGGTGTCGGTCCCGTAGTACACCCGCGTCGGGTCGCTTCCCGGATGAAAGAGCACGGCCATGAGCACCGTCGAGAGCGTCGCGAGCCCGAGGATGCACAGACCGAGTCGGGGGCGCGTGACCCGTTGGTGGGATTCCCGGACGAATCGGGCGAGCACCAGGAGCAACAACGGCCAGACGATGTAGAACTGCTCCTCGATGGCGAGCGACCAGAGATGGTTGAGGGCGCCCGGGGTATCGAATTGGGCGAAGTACGAGATCTTTCGGAACACCTGCCACCAGTTGTTGATGTAGATGCTGGAGGTGCCGGCCGCTGCGCGCAAGTCTGAGTTCTGCCGGGGGCCGAGGACGGTAACCCACGCCATGAGGGCGACGAGCATGAGGAGCATCGCGGGGAGCAACCGTCGCGCACGCGCCATCCAGAACGACCTGAGCGTGAACTCACCCGCTGCCGTCCGGCCGAGGATGAGATCGCTGATGAGGTATCCCGACAGCGTGAAGAACACGCTGACGCCGAGGAAGCCGCCGGGCAGGGCCCCGATCCCGAGGTGGTAGGCAACGACGCCGAGCACCGCAACGGCACGGAGGCCGTCGAGGCCGGGCATGTACCTCCGGTCGGCCTTCAGGGGTTCAGGCATTCACGTCCCCGCCGAGCACGCACCGAAGATACTCCCGGTCATCGCTCGGGCGCGAGCGCCTCGACGAGTTCGTTGGCGGACTCCGGCCGCCCGGGCGCAGCGTTCGCCGCGATGATCACGTGGTCAACGCCCGCATCCCGGAACTCGCGCAGGCGACTCTCGATAGTGGCCATGGAGCCCCACGCAACGTTGGCGTCGACCAGGCGATCGCTGCCGCCGCCGGACCAGTCCGACTCGTCGAAGCCACTCCGTCTCCAGCCGCGGTGATAGGCGGGGAGCGGCAGGTACACGCCGAGCGCCCGGCGGCCCGCAGCGCGACCCTCGTCGGGGTTGTCCGTCAGGCACATCGGCAGGAGCAGGTTGAGCGTCTTGTCAGGGCCGAGGATCGCCCGTGCCTCGGCACAGCGCTCGGGCGTCTGCATGTACACGTTCGCGCCGTCGGCAACCTCTGCGGCCACAGCGAGCATCTTGGGTCCGTGTGCAGCGAGAAAGAGCGGGACGGGCGCAGGGCTACCGACCCGTCGGATGGGCAGTTCGCCGCGCAGGGCGGTGAGGTAAGTGCGCGCCTTGGTGGACGGGTCCTCCCAGTCAACGCCGCGCAGTGCCGCACCGCTGGGGTGCGACAGCCCGAGGCCCTGGATGAACCTGCCGTCGTACAGTTCGGACAGTGTGAGCGCTGCCTGAGCGCTCGCGATCGGGTCCCGGCCATAGATGTGGGCGATCCCGGTTGCGACCTTGAGGGTCTCAGTGTTCGCGAGGACAAACCCGGCAGTGACGTAGATCTCGCGACCGAAGATGTCGGCGATCCACATCGAGTCGTACCCGAGCCGCTCGAGGTAGCGCGCCCGGTCGACGAGCCGCGGCGGGGTGAAGAAATCTGCTGCGGTCATGACGGCAGACACGAAGGACATACAGCGACCCTACTGCCCCGTCACCGTGGGACTTCTGCCCCTCGCGCGTTGAATCGACGCCCGTCAGCCGGCGGCGTGGCGCTGCAGGTCGCGGAGCGAGACGAAGTCAAGCGTGGAGAAGTGGGTTGCCTCGAGCACGACCTTCGGTGCGGCCCCGGCCTCGAGTGCCTCTGCCCATCTCGATGCGCACAGGCACCAGCGGTCGCCCGGCTGCAGCCCGGCGAATCCGTACTGGGGCATCGGTGTCGAGAGATCGTTGCCCATGCCTTTGGAGAACTCGAGGAACTCGGCCGTCATGACCGCGCACACCGTGTGCACGCCGTAGTCGTCGCCCCCCGTGTTGCAGCACCCGTCCCGGTAGTAGCCGGTGAGCGGGTCCATTGAGCACGGGAGCAGGTCTCCGCTGAGGACGTTCTTGGCCATGCACCCAGCCTAGGTCTGTCGTGCTGCGGTGTCGGTGCCCGGCCGACGCGACTCTGCCCGAGCCCCGGCGCGGTAGCGTAAGGAAGTGATTTTGCGGCCCCTGCGTGTGCGCTTCGCGCCTTCCCCCACCGGCATGTTTCACGTCGGCTCGGCACGCTCCGCGTTGTTCAACTGGTGCCTCGCGAAACAGACTGGCGGAACCTTCATCCTCCGCATCGAGGACACCGACGAGTCCCGGAACCAACCGGAGTGGACGCAGGGCATCATCGATGCAATGGCCTGGCTGGGCATGGATGACTCGGACCCGTGTTTTGAGGGGCCGTACTTCCAATCAGCGTTTGCCGAACAGCACGTGGCGGCTGCCGCGAGGCTCGCTGCCGCCGGCCACGCGTACTACTGCGACTGCACCCGCGACGACGTCATTGCGCGGACTGGCGAGGGGAATCTCGGCTACGACCGACACTGTCGCGATCGCGGCCTCACCGCCGAAGCGGGGCGGGCCCTCCGCTTCCGTGTGCCGCCGGGGCTCACCGTGGTGGAGGACCGTGTGCGCGGAACCGTCGAGTTCGACAACGATCTCACCGAGGACTTCGTGCTCCTGAGGGGCAATGGCTCGCCGATGTTCCTGTTGGCGAACGTGGTGGACGACCTGCAGATGGGTGTCACGCTCGTCGTTCGGGCCGAGGAGCACCTGCCGAACACGCCGAAGCAACAGATGATCTGGGACGCACTCGGCGAGGAGCACCCCGCCTGGGCGCACGTCCCGGTGCTCGTGAACGAGCAGCGCAAAAAGCTCTCCAAGCGCAGGGACAAAGTTGCCCTCGAGATGTACAAGGACGAGGGCTTCCTGCCCGAGGCGATGCGCAACTATCTCATGACGCTCGGCTGGAACCCTGGGGACGATGTGGAGATCGTTCCGTGGGAGCAGATCGTCGCTGACTTCCGGCTCGAGGACGTGAATCACTCTCCTGCATTCTTCGACGTGAAGAAGCTCGAGTCCTTCAACGGGCACTACATCAGGGCACTGTCGGTGGACGATTTCGTCCGCGTCTGTGAGCCATGGACGAAGGACATCACGAACTTCGACCGGTCCCGGTTCGCCCTGATTGCGCCGCACGTTCAGCTCCGTCTGGTCCGTCTCAGCGAGGTGGCGGCCGCTGTGGACTTCCTCTTCCAGCACGATCCTGTGGTCGATCCGGACTCGTGGACGAAAGCCATGGGCGCAGAGAATGCGTTACCGATCCTCCTCGCTGCTCTCGCCTCCTACGAGGACGCCGGGTGGGACGCGGACACCCTGAAGGCCGGTCTCGAGCGCATTGGCGAGGCGATGGGCCTGAAGCTCGGCAAGACGCAGGCGCCGATCCGTGTTGCGGTGACGGGCCGCAGCGTCGGCCTGCCGCTGTTCGAGTCCCTCGAGGTGCTCGGCCGGGAGGAGTCGTTGCGGAGGCTGCGTGCCGCCGCCGCCCGCCTGGGAGTCGCGTGACCGACGACTCGCTGTGGCGTCGGCCGGCCCAACCGTCCGTTCCCGACGGCGATGCCTTCGAGGACGCGGGCGAGCCGACGATCGAGCTCGACGGACTGCCTGCGGGCCAGTTCGAGGCGTTCGCCACGGACGCCTCCGGTGAGGAGTTCCCTCCCACCGGCGACGCGTCGTGGGAGCCTGTCGACCCGACCCCCGTCAACGGGACACCGATCGTGTCGCGCCGGGCGCTGCCGAGGCGCAGACTGCTCCTGCGGATTCTCGGTGGTCTCGCCGCACTCGTTCTGCTCGTCGTCGGCTACTACGGCGTCACGCTCTATCAGGTCTGGTCCACCGGCCGGCACGATGAGGCGCGCAAGGTCGACGCCATTGTGGTGATGGGTGCTGCTCAGTACGACGGCCGGCCATCGCCGCTCCTCAAGGCACGTCTCGACCACGCACTCGAGCTGTACCGCGCCAAGCGGGCCCCGGTGATCGTGGTGACCGGGGGCAAGCTGAGCGGTGACCGCTTCACCGAGGCGGCCGCCTCCCGCAGGTACCTCCGGGATCGCGACGTACCGGCTTCCGCGATCCTCTCGGAGGATCGGGGTCGGAGCACGTGGCAATCACTCGAAGGGGTCGTGGACCTGCTCGCCAAGCGAACCCCGAAGGCCCGAGTGCTCATCGTCACGGACCCGTTCCACTGTCTGCGGGCGAAGCTGATTGCCGAAGAGCTCGGCTTGAGGGCGTACGTGTCGGCGACGCGCTCGAGCCCGTGGGGGAGCGGCACCCAGTTCCGCAAGTCGCTGAAGGAAGCGGCGGGGATCGCGCTCGGTCGGATCATCGGGTTCCAGAGGCTTTGGCGAGTGACCGGCTGACCTGCCCAGATGGGTTGCTGCGCGGTCAGCGGTGGCGAACGGTCCCTCCACGTCGCTATCCTCAGGGCCGCTCCTTGGGGAGTGGTGTAACTGGCAACACAGCAGATTCTGGTTCTGTTATTCAGGGTTCGATTCCTTGCTCCCCAACTCGACCGACGTAACGGTCTTCAGGAAGTGCGCTCTGCGAGGCGCAGCGGTTGGCTCACCCGGCCCCTGCTGTTACCATCGAAACGCGCTACACGGTCCCTTCGTCTAGTGGCCT
>CAFBQP010000020.1_pt1 | contig 29512 bp, 23 predicted proteins | sample 7270011 | NCBI WGS metagenome assembly CAFBQP01 (sample SAMEA6814178, study PRJEB35770) | uncultured Acidimicrobiales bacterium | biome: Freshwater; feature: Freshwater reservoir; material: water | place: Czech Republic | collected 2016-11-09 | depth 30m m | reverse complement strand
GCCCGTTGGACGGCCGAGGAGCCGAGCCGTCGGTAGAGCTCCATCGCCTTGCGAACTGTGAAACCCGGTTTCACCCCGAGCAGCGCCGCCGCGGCGTTCTCGTCGTGCACCTCTGCCCCGTCGAGCTTGAGCAGTCGGACGTAGTGGTTATGCAGGATGGCCATGATCTGTAGCGGGTGCCGCTCCCCTGCGTGCATCATCCGGTGCAACAGCATGAGCGCTGTGGTGGTGTCACCCCGGTCGACCGCGTCGGTGAGATCCCACGGCGGCACGCTTCCGGCCTCGCCGAGGAACGGCTTGACGTCGGCAGTCTTCAGGATCCGGGTCTTGCCGTAGGTGCTCGCAAGCGTCTCCAGCAGTGATGCGAGCCGGCCGGCGTCCTCTCCGAGCCAGTCGCGGACGAGCGTGAGCGCTGCGGCATCGAGGTGCATCCCCGCCTCCGCGACGTGCTGCTCCATCCAGATCCCGCGCTCTTTCTTGTTGGACGGAGCGGCAGTTCCCACCATCTGACCGCCCGCACCCTTCACGGCGTCGGTGAGTGCTTTGCCGAGCCTGCCGCCGCCGGCGACGAGCACGAGGTCGGTGGACTCGAGCGGGTCCGCGAGGTAGCGGGTGAGCGCCGAGATGTCCTCGGCGTTAAAGCGGCCGATCTCCCGGGCGACGACCACCCGCCGTTCGGTGAGGAAGGGAGGGGTCTGGGCGGCATCAACCGCATCGGCGAGCAGGTAGTCGTCTCCGTCGAAGTCGTCGACCATGAGCGAACGCTCCTCGTTGCCCACCAGGCGGTGCACGAGGTCCGAGAGCGTCGTGGACACGAGTGCTGCGTCCTCTCCGGAAATCAGGTGCACGGTCATCGGGGCGAACCTACCGCCCGCGCCGACCGCCGCAGGAGCCACGCCACCACCACGAGCCCGAATGCGGATACGAGCGGTCGCGCCCACGGCCAGTCCCCCAGCGCTGCGGTGCGGGCCACGAGCCTGAGCCACCGCAGGGCAAACAGGGTGGGGCCGTGCACCGCGGCGGCGAGCGGCGCGGGCAGAAAGCCGGCCAACAGGCCGGCCGGAAGCCCGTAGGTCATCACGAACGCTGCCGCCGGCTCGGCGAGCAGGTTTGCGGGGAGTGCCCAGACGGCCTCCCGACCGAATACCCACCACGCCACCGGTGCCACCCCGATCTGGGCGGACAGCGTCACCGCTGCAGCGAGGGCGAGCCAGCGCGGACCGGGGATACCGCCAGCCAGACGCCTTGCCAGCAGCACGATCCCGGCAGTGGCCGAGACCGAGAGCCAGAACCCCACCGAGTGCACGAGGAACGGATCCACCAGCACGAGCAACGTGACCGCGAGCCCGAGCAGACGTACCGGTGACGCCACCCGGCCGAGCCCGAACGCCGTTGCTGCAAGCCCCGCCATCACGGTGGCCCGCAGCACGGACGGCTCGAACCGGGTGAGCGCCGCGAACCAGGCGAGGAGGCCGACGGTGAGCAGCCATCGCCACAGGGGTCTGCAGCGCCGCAGCAGCGGCAGGGCGACTGCCAAAAGAAACGCCACGTTCTGTCCGGAAACCGCCGAGAGATGACCGAGGCCTGCATGGCGAAAATCGTCGACGAGCCTCGGCGGTTGATCGCGATCGTCGCCGATCACGAGCCCGAGGAACAGCGTGCGGTCCACCGGGTCGAGCGCTGATGCTCCCCGGGCGAGCGCTGCACGCGTGCGCTGGGTACTGCGCGCGAGCGGACTCCCCGGCGACCAGTCCACCACCGAGGTGACCTTCATCTCGCCCGTGATGTGCAGCAGCGCGAGCCGGCGCCATCGGGCCGCACTCGGCGGGCGCAGGACGCCATCCACCCACACCACCTCCTGGGCGTCGCGCCGCAGGAGACGCCTCCCCGACGAACCCGCCGCCCACACGTCGTACCGCTGCCGCCCGACGCGCAGCACGACATGGGTGAGCGGCCCACGCCGCACCGGGTCCGCAACGAGCGTTGCGGGGCCTGCGTAGTGCTGCACAGCGGCCGGTGCTGCCGCCGGACGAACCGCCTCCCACGAGCTCGCCGATACCGACGACCCGAGCAGCAGCGCGGCCGCCAGCGCGAGCAGGGGAACGCGTGCTGCCACGGCAATCACGCCGACCAGCACCGCCACGCCGAGCGGAACGGGGCGCGCGAACAGTACGCCGACCACTGCACATGCCGCCATGAGCAGCACCTCGGTATCGCTCATCGGTTTGCGCACGTCACACCATCACGAGCGAACGGAACTGCTGCAGTTTCGACGGCCCGATACCGGCAACCCGGAGCAGATCGTCAACCTTGCGGAACGGGCCCTGCGACTCGCGATAGCCAACGATCACACGGGCGAGGCTCGGCCCAACGCCCGGCAATGTGTCCAACTGCTCGACGGTCGCAGTGTTCAGGTCGAGGCGCAGCGCCGGGCCGGATCCGCCGTCAGCCAACACTCCTGGGGCCACCACCTCGCCGAGCCGCGGGACGTACACCCGGGTGCCATCCACAAGAAATGCCGCAAGGTTGAGAGCGTTCACGTCTGCCCCCGTGAGGGCGCCACCCGCTGCCCTCACGGCGTCGTCCACGCGGGAGCCGCTCACCAGGCGAACGAGCCCCGGTGTTGCCACAGCCCCGGCCACGTGCACCACGAGCACCGACGGGCCACTGCTTCCAAGGGGCGCAACGGCGACGGTGGTCGAGGACCCGAGCGGATCGCCGGGCGCGACCGATGTCCGGGGGGTGTAGGGCAGTGCCTGCTCGACGGCGGGCGGGGGGGCGTGGAGCAGCCACCATCCGCCCAGTGCTCCGCCGAGCACAACGGCCACCGCAACAGCGACACGGCGCGCGCCGGCCCATGCCAGCAGCCCCGACAGGTATCGAACAAGACGGTCCCGGCCGGACGGCTCGGGAGCACGACGGAACATCTCAAGGGGTTCCATCCATCACCTCCGGTACAGCGGCAACAGCCGCTCAACTCGGGGGAAGCATCCTCACCCTATCGGTGGCACCCGATGTGCCCGCCCGTCAGCGCATGGCACGCGCGACGAGGACCGACGCTGCGTGGGCGGTTGCACCTTCGAGCAGGGGCAGCAGATCCGCGAGTGATGCCACGTACGTTCCCGCAGGTTCGTCATAACCGTCCCCGCAGCAGTAGGAGGCGAGACCCGTCGCGATGACAAATCGCCCGAGACGGACGAACGCGGTCACCTCATTCAACTGCGCCGAGTACTCCCTGCCCGCAACCGTGGCCCGCACGAGATCGTCGACACGCAGCACGAGTGCCGAATCGACCCCGACAAAGACCAACCCGTCGGTTGCTGATGTCTCGGTGATCGTCCAGCGAGCGGTGCCGTCCTGCGCAACGTCCGCAAAGCCGTCATACGCCCCTCGACCCGAACCCTCCGGCACCTCGGCCGTGGCTGAACAGGCACCGTTGCGCTCGGTGAGGCGCATGAAGCCCTCGGCATCCTCTGAAGACGGAAACCCGAACACAGAGACGGACCCGGCCGCGCCCTCGTGGGTGTCGTAGCCGCCGTGGTGGGCTGCGCCCCACGCGCGGTTCGCCACTGCCCTCGCGTCGGCATTGCCGCCACTGCACGAACCGACGAAGAAGCCCTCGTCGGACACCAAACCGGTTGTAGGCGCGCCGGGGGACACAACCCAACCCTGTGGCGTCCGCGTTGCGGGGGGCAAAAGCGCGATCAGGTCGTCAACCGCACCCGGGGCAGTGGGTGCCGATGCCGTTGTGGGGATGGGCTGCGTGGTCGACGTGGCCTGGGGAAGCGCTGTGGGGATGGTCGTCCGATCCACTCCGGAGGTCACCAAGGTGGTGCCCGCTGTACGCGATGGCCCCGTGCAAGAGCCCAGCAACACTGCGCCGAGGACGAGAGCTGCGAGCCGGCCCGGGCCCGTCTTGGTCACGTTCGAGCGACGACTAGTACAGACGAGCGGTGAGCAGCTTGCGGTACCGCGCCGTGCGGGGATCCTCCGAACCCATCACCGCAAGAATGTCCACGAACTGCTGCCGGGCATCCTCGTCCGTCTTCACAAGGTCGAGCAGCGCGTCGAGTTCCTGCTCGAAGTTGTCCGTCGGCTTCTGGGCGAGGCGTGCGGAAGCGGCGATTCGGATCGTCTGTTCGTCCTCGGGGATTCGGGCGAGCAACTGCAGCGCACCGTCGGTGTCCCCATCGGCCACCAGCAGCTCGGCCAGTGCACAGACCGCGCCCGCATGACCCGGGTCCAGCTCGAGTACCTGGCGCAGGCTCGCCTCGTCGCCCGCCCCGAGGAGCGTGGCAATCGTCTGGTCTTGGGCCGAGGGCAGGAGCGCGTCGACAAACTCCTGTACAACGTGCTCTGGATAGGCCCCCATGAACCCGTCGACCACCTGTCCGTCCTTGAAGGCGAAGACGGCCGGGATCGACTGCACCTGAAACGCCTGGGAGATGGCGGGGTTGGCGTCCACATCAACCTTCGCGAGCACCACCTTGCCGCCGCTCGCGTCGCAGACCTTCTCCAGGATGGGCCCAAGGGTCTTGCACGGCCCGCACCAACTTGCCCACAGGTCCACCACGACGGCGGACTGGAACGAGCGCTGGAGGACCTCGGTCTCGAAGGTTGCGTCGGTGACGTCAATCGCCATGCCACCGAGACTAGCGGCACCCGGTGATGCCCCCAGCAGCCCATGGAAGTACCCTGCGCCCGGATGAGTGAAGTACCCGGAATCGACGTCCCCAAGGTCACCGACTGGCTCGAGCGCAACGTCAGCGGCGCACGCAGCCCGTTCCGCTTCGACCTCATCGCCGGGGGCCACAGCAACCTCACGTTCCGCGTCACGGGAGCGAATGGCACCCGCTACGTGTTGCGCCGCCCCCCGCTCGGGCACGTGCTCGCGAGCGCCCACGACATGGGCCGTGAGCACCGCATCATCTCCGGACTCTCGCGCTCGGCGGTCCATGTGGCACCTGCGCTCGGGTTCTGCAGCGATGTCGAGGTGAACGGTGCACCGTTCTACGTGATGGCCTTCGTGGACGGCCTCGTCGTCCACAACCGGAATGAGGCGCTCCAGATGCTCACACCCGAGGCGCGTGCCAATGCCTCGCGTTCGCTCGTCGACACAATGGCCGCCATCCACAGCGTGGACCTCAAGGCCGCCGGCCTCGACGACCTCGGCAAGCACGAGGGCTACATCGCCCGCCAGATGAAGCGCTGGTACGGGCAGTGGGCCCAGCAGAAGACCCGTGAGCTCGAGGCCGTCGACGAGTCCTTCGAGATCCTGAGCAAGTGCATCCCCGAGCAGGGCGCGGCAACGATCGTCCATGGCGACTACCGCCTCGACAACTGCATGGTCGATGACGCGGGCGACGTGGTTGCGGTCCTCGACTGGGAGATCTGCACGCTCGGCGACCCGCTCGCGGACATCGGCCTGCTCCAAGTGTACTGGACGGGCCCGGACGACGAGCAGAGCGCGTGGGCGATCACCGGAACGACGGCCCCCGGCTTCTGGAACCGGGCGGACACCGTCAAGCGGTATGCCGAGGTGTCCGGTCGGGACCTCTCGCAGATCGACTTCTATGTTGCGTTCGCGTACTGGAAGCTCGCCTGCATCCTGGAGGGCGTGTACGCCCGCTACCTCGGGGGCGCGCTCGGCGAGCACTCGGCCGCCGAGGTCCTCCCGTTCAAGGTGCAGGTGGACGCGGCCGCGGCAAAGTCCCTCGAGTACGCACGACGGATGAAGTGACACGGGCGGCGACATGAACCAGCACGAGGGAATCACGTTCTTCGAGCAGCCGGTACTGGACGCACCGCCGCTGCTCGTCATGCTGCAGGGATGGATCGACGCTTCGGGCGTCGCCTCCGCCGCCGCCCAGTCGATCGAGAACTCCACAGACATCCGCACGATCGCCACGTTCGACTCGGACCTGTTCATCGACTACCGAGCGCGCCGTCCGGTGATGCAGTTGCGGGACGGAATCTCCGAGAAGCTGGTCTGGCCCCAGATCGAGCTGAAGGCCGGTCACGACGAGTCGGGTCGGGACTTCCTGCTGCTCACCGGCTTCGAGCCGGACAACAACTGGCAGCGCTTTGCCGCACTCGCCGCCGAGGTGGGCATCGGCCTCGGCGCGAAGATCATGGTGGGGCTGGGCGCCTATCCGTATGCAACGCCGCACACCCGTGCGTCCCGCCTCTCGTGCACGTCTCCCTCGGAGAAGCTCGCCAGGTCGGTGAACTACCTGCGAAACTCAGTTGACGTCCCGGCCGGCGTGGAGGCCGTGCTGGAGCACTCGTTCCACGCACTCGGCGTGCCTGCCATCGGCCTGTGGGTGCAGGTACCCCACTACATCTCGAACTCCGCCTACCCGGCGGCGGCCGCAGCCCTTCTCGAGGGCGTGGCGGCAACCGCCGGGCTGTCGCTCGACATCTCGCACCTCACCTCTCAGGCGTCTGCGCAGCGGGCGCGGCTCGACGAACTGGTTGGAGGGAACCCCGAACACGTCGTGATGCTCCGTCAGCTCGAGGAGGTCTGGGACACGATCGAACCGGTGGAGATCCCGAGCGGTGACGAGCTCGTGGCCGAGGTGGAACAGTTCCTCCGCGAGCAGGACGGTTGAGCGGCAGGAACGCCGACCGACTACCGTTCGCCTCATGAAGGTTGATGGAGGAATCGGAAACGACCTGCGCCTCGCCCCCGGGCAGGCCAAGGATCTGGAGAACAAGGGCTACGCAGGGGCGTGGACGGCGGAGACGGCACACGACCCGTTCTTCCCGCTGCTGCTCGCCGCGGAGCACACCGAGAGGATGCAGCTCGGTACGTCCATCGCTGTTGCGTTCGCGCGCAACCCAATGATCCTCGCCAACATCGGCTGGGATCTGCAGGCCTACTCCAAGGGCCGCTTCATGCTCGGCCTCGGCAGCCAGATCAAGCCCCACATCGAGAAGCGTTTCTCGATGCCGTGGAGCTCGCCCGCCGCTCGCATGAAGGACATGATCCTCGCCATGCGTTCCATCTGGGACTGCTGGCTGAACGGTACGAAGCTCGAGTACCGCGGTGAGTTCTACAAGCACACGCTCATGACCCCGTTCTTCGCCCCGGGCCCGGACGAGCTTGCTCCGTACGGCCCGCCGAAGATCTTCCTCGCAGGCGTCGGTGAGCTGATGACCGAGGTAGCCGGCGAGGTGTGCGACGGGTTCCTCTGCCACGGCTTCACCACCGAGAAGTACCTCCGTGAGGTCACCATCCCCGCACTCGCACGTGGCCGCGCCAAGGCCGGCAAGACGATGGAAGGTTTCGAGATCGTCGGGCCGTCGTTCGTCGTCACCGGCACCACCGAGGAAGAGATGCGCCTCGCCGCTGCAGGCACCCGCCAGCAGATCGCCTTCTACGGATCCACGCCTGCGTACCGCGGCGTGCTCGACATCCACGGCTGGGGCGGCCTCCAAGAAGAGCTGAACACCATGTCGAAGGCCGGACAGTGGGTGGAGATGGGCAACCTCATTACCGACGAGATCCTCAACACGTTCGCCGTCGTGGGCGAGCCCGAGCAGATCGCCCCCGAGCTCAAGCACCGCTACGAGGACGTCATCAGCCGCATCTCGTTCTATGCGCCGTATAAGAGCGACCCGGAGCGCTGGCAGCGCGTCCTCGACGACCTGTCCCGCTGACGCCGACCGTCAGGCCAGTTCCAGCCCCTCGGCCACATAGGTCTCCCGGCACTTCGCGCGCTGCAGCTTGCCGCTCGAGGTCTTGGGCAGCGTGCCCGGCCGCACGAGCAGCACGTCGCGCGGCGGCAGGCCCGACACGTCGAGTGTCCGCGTGTGAATTCGGTGGCGGATCGCCTCTAGGTCGCCGGACGTGTCCGTGGGCTTCACCTCTGCCACCACGATGACAGTCTCCTTGCCCTTGTAGCCGTCGATGCCGAACGCGATCACGTTGCCGGCGCGTACCCCGTCGAGGTCGCCGACGGCACGCTCGATGTCCTCGGGGAAGATGTTGCGGCCGCCGACGATGATGACGTCTTTGATGCGACCGCAGAGCACGAGCTCGCCTTCGAGCAGGTAGGCGAGGTCGCCCGTGGCGAGCCAACCGTTGCGGAACGAGGCGGCCGTGGCCTCGGGGTGCTTGTAGTAGCCGGAGGTCACCGACGTTCCCCGGATCAGCAACTCGCCGACCTGGCGGTCCGGCAGGTCCTCGTCCTTGTCGGGGTTGACCACCCGGAACTCGAGTCCGGGTACGGCGGGGCCGAGCAGTGCGAGTCGCCGCGAGTTGTCGGGACTGTCCGCGTCAGCGACGACGGGTTTGGCTATCCGTTCGCGCTCGAGCGCGACACGGTCGACGGTGTCGCACACCAGGCCGCGCAGGGGGGCAGGGAACGCACCGGCAATCGCCACTTCGGCCATGCCGAATGCGGGGAACACCGCACCCGGCCGGAAGCCGAAACGCGAGGCCTCTGAGACGAACGCTTCCACCGCGTCCGGGTCCACCGGTTCGGCACCAGAAAGCGCTACCCGCATCGGGGAGAGGTCGAGCCCGTCCATGCGCCGGAGTGCACGCGCTGCCAGCACCCACGCGAAGTTCGGGCCGGCAGTGACGGTTGCCCTCCAGTCCGAGAGCCACTGCATCCAGTTACCGGGGTGTGCGAGAAAGTCCTGCGGTGCGGCCTGCACGAGTTCCACACCGGTGCACATGGGGATGGCGAGGAAACCGACCAGGCCCATGTCGTGATACAGCGGCAGCCACGACTGCATCACCTCACCGGGGAACAACTCGGCTGCCTGTACCGCTGCGTCGATGTTCGCACCGAGCACACGGTCCGGGAGCATGACGCCCTTGGGCTCGCTCGTGGACCCGGAGGTGTACTGCAAGATGACGAGGCGTTCGGGGTCGTAGGCGGGGGTCTCCAGGCGCTCCGCCCCGGGGAGGCCGGGGCCGCTGAGCACGCTGCTCATCGGCAGGATCGCAGGGTCGCCGGGGCCTGCTTCGTAGAAGGCCGCGAACAGGTCGTCGATGAGCACGATCCGAGCATCACCGTGGGAGATGCGTCCCCGGGTGGACTCCACGAAGGCCTCGAGCGAGCCCATACGCATCGGAAGCGGCAGCACCATCGAGGTGAGGCCGGCGAGCCAGCACCCCCGCACGATGGTGATGAGGCTGCGGCTCGTGGGCCCGAGGATGGCCACATGGTCGCCCGGCACCAGTCCCCATGCCTGGAGGGCCGCCCCTACTGCCCGCGCCTCGTCGTGCAATTGGCGCCACGGCACGTACGAGGGGCCGTCCGGCGGCTGGACCGACTGCCCGACGAAACGGACCCCGGTGGGGAGGTCCGCCGCTCGCTCGAGGCGCGTGAGGATCGGGGTCGGGTGGGTCATGCACGCAGAACGGTAGTCGGCGGTCCTGCCCGATGGCTCGTAGAGTTCTACGACGCTATGAGCACCGACTCCCCTGCCGATTTCCGAGCCGGCGACGACTCCCATTCGCACCGCTACACGGCGGACCTCGCCCAGCAGATCGAACTGCGCTGGCAGGACCGATGGGAGGCCGAGCACACCTTCGAGGCCCCCAACCCTGCCGGTCCCCTTGCGGATACCAGCGGGCTCGCCGGTCGTCCGAAGTTGTTCGTGCTCGACATGTTCCCGTACCCGTCGGGCGCTGGCCTCCACGTGGGGCACCCGCTCGGCTACATCGGCACCGACGTGTTCGGGCGCTTCCGCCGCATGAAGGGTTACAACGTGCTGCACGCGATCGGGTACGACGCGTTCGGCCTGCCGGCCGAGCAGTACGCCATCCAGACGGGTACGCACCCGCGTGTTACCACCGAGAACAACATCGCCAACATGCGTCGTCAGCTGCGCCGTCTCGGCCTTGCGCACGATCAGCGTCGCTCGGTGTCCACCACGGATGAGGACTACTACCGCTGGACACAGTGGATCTTCCTGCAGGTGTTCAACAGCTGGTACGACCACGATCTGGACCGCGCGCGCCCGATCACCGAACTGCTTGCCGAACTCGAATCGGGTAGGCGCACGCTTCCCGACGGCCGGGCATGGCCGGCGCTCAATGCTGTCGAGCGACGCGAGGCGATCGACAGTTACCGGCTCGCGTACGTCTCGGAGGCCCCAGTGAACTGGTGCCCCGGCCTCGGCACCGTGCTCGCGAACGAGGAGGTCACCGCCGACGGGCGCAGTGACCGCGGCAACTTCCCGGTGTTCAAGCGCAGCATGAGGCAGTGGATGATGCGCATCACCGCATACGCGGACCGCCTCATCGAGGACCTCAACCTGCTCGAGTGGTCCGACTCAATCAAGACGATGCAGCGCAACTGGATCGGTCGCTCGTCCGGCGCCCGGGTCACGTTCGACTCCCCCGTCGGGCCAATCACGGTGTTCACCACGCGGCCCGACACGTTGTTCGGCGCCTCGTTCCTCGTGGTCGCCCCCGAGCACCCTCTCGTGGAGGCGCTCACCACACCTGCTCAGGCCGGTGCCGTAACGGCGTACCGGGCGGCGGCCAACTCGAAATCCGACGTTGCCCGCCAGGTGGAGGACCGGGACAAGACCGGCGTGTTCACCGGGTCGTACGCCACCAACCCGGTCAACGGGGAACTGGTTCCCGTGTGGGTCGCCGACTATGTGTTGATGGGATACGGCACCGGCGCCATCATGGCCGTGCCCTGCGGTGACCAGCGCGACTTCGAGTTCGCCCGCAAGTTCGGCTTGCCCATCCCCGCCATCCAGATGCCCCCGGCTTCGTGGTTCGCCGGGCACGGCATCGACCCGACCGATGACACCGGTGCCTGGCCGTGCGCGTTCGACGGCGACGGCACGTACATCAACTCGGTCAACGACTCGATCTCGCTCGACGGCGAGCGCACGGTTGCCGAGGCGAAGGAACTCATCATCCCGTGGCTCGTCGACGGGGGCAGCGGTGAGGGCACCACCACCTACCGCCTGCGCGACTGGCTCTTTGCCCGCCAGCGGTACTGGGGCGAGCCGTTCCCGATCGTGTACGACGAGACGGGGATGCCCGTTGCGATCCCCGAGTCCATGCTCCCCGTCACACTGCCGCCGCTCGACAACTTCCGTCCCGCAGAATTCGACCCGAACGACGCGTCGAGCGAGCCGGACCTGCCGCTCGGACGCGTGAAGGAATGGGCAACAATCACCCTCGACCTCGGGGACGGCCCGAAGGAATACCGGCGAGACCTCAACGTCATGCCGCAGTGGGCGGGCTCGTGCTGGTACGAACTGCGTTACCTCGACCCGACGAACTCCGAGCGCTTCGTGGACCCCGAGGTGGAGCGGTACTGGATGGGCCCGCAGGCACCCGGCGACTCCGGCGGCGTGGACCTCTACGTCGGCGGCGTGGAGCACGCAGTGCTGCACCTGCTCTATGCGCGCTTCTGGCACAAGGTGCTGTTCGACCTCGGCCACGTCTCGTCGAGGGAGCCGTACCACCGTCTGTTCAACCAGGGGTACATCCTTGCGGCCGCGTTCAAGGACGAGCGCGAGGTCTACGTGGATGCGCTCGGTGTGACCGAAGAGCCCGACGGCACGTTCGCGTTCGAGGGCAAACCCGTTGCGCGTGAGTGGGGCAAGATGGGCAAGAGCCTGAAGAACGCCGTCGCCCCCGACGATATGTACAACGAGTACGGGGCGGACACGCTTCGCCTCTACGAGATGTCCATGGGGCCCTTCGACACCTCACGGCCGTGGTCCACCAAGGACGTGGTCGGCATGTACCGCTTCCTGCAGCGCGTGTGGCGCAGCTTCGTCGACGAGAACGCCGGCTCGTTCCGAGTGGTGGACGCTCCGTGCGACGACGCCACGCGCCGCCTGCTGCACCGCACGATGGAGGGCGTCGCTGCCGACTACGAGGGCCTGCGGTTCAACACGGCAATCGCGAAGCTCATCGAGCTGAACAACCACATCACCAAGGCCGCTGCTGCGGGCCTCGAGCGCGAGGTGGCGGTGCCGTTCGTACAGATGCTCTCGCCCCTGTGCCCACACCTCGCCGAGGAACTGTGGGCACGGCTCGGCCACAGCGGCTCGGTCACCTACGAGCCGTTCCCGCTGCCTGACCCGGCGCTACTGGTGTCCGACACGATCGAGTACCCGGTGCAGGTGAACGGCAAGGTTCGCGCCCGGCTCACCGTCCCTGCCAGTGCATCGGTTGCAGACGTGGAGGCCGCGGCCATAGGTGACGAGCGAGTGATCGCGAGCCTCGACGGCAAGACCCCCAAGAAGGTCATCGTGGTTCCCGGCCGACTCGTCAACATCGTCGTTTGATCGCAGTTCTCGCCACCACCGTCTGGGGGTTCCCGATCTGGAACCTCGTACTCGGTGCACTTGCAGCCATCACCATTGGTCTCGGAAAGACGGCGATTCCCGGTGCCGGCATGCTCGCCGTGCCACTCGTTGCTGCCGTTTTCGATGGCAGGCCGACCGTCGGGGCGACGCTCATCATCCTCATCACTGCGGACCTGTTCGCAGTCCGTTGGTACCGCGAACACACGCGTTGGGACGTGCTTCGCTCGATGGTGCCGTGGGTATTGCTCGGCTATGTCGCCGGTGCGTGGTTCTTCATCGCGATCGGCAACGGTGGACGGGCGCTCGACATCACGATGGGCGCGATGATCCTGCTCATGGTGGTCCTCCAGGGCCTGCGCATGATTCGCCGGAGCCCGGCCCGACCGCCAACCACCGGTGCATCTGCGTTCTACGGGACCACCGGGGGATTTGCCACGTTCGTGTCGAACAACGCAGGTCCGGTCATCAACTCCCACCTACTTCGCCTCGGACTGGAGAAGTCCGAACTCGTTGGCACCGCGGCATGGTTCTACTTCGGTGTAAACATCGCCAAGTTCCCGATCTACGCCGCGCTCGGCTGGTGGACCGGTGGTGGCGGCTTCTTCACCGTTGACGCGGGCAAGTTCGCCATCATGATGCTCCCAATCGTCGTGCTCGCCGTGTTGGTTGGCCGTCGGCTGTTCCACATCGTGCCGACGCAGATCTTCGTAACGATCGTGCTGGTGCTCGCCGCGGCGGCTTCCATCAAGTTGCTCGCCGGCTGGTGACTACGCTCGGCAAGACATGAACCTCGGCACCCGGGTCACGCCAGAGACCACCGACGTTGTCGGTCGTCTGTCTACCCTCGACCGCTTCCTCCCCCTGTGGATCGGGTTGGCAATGGGCGCGGGGCTCGCGCTCGGGGCGATCTTCCCGGATCTCGACAGCCAACTGGACAGCGTGAAGGTGGACACGGTCTCGCTGCCGATCGCGATCGGTCTGCTGCTCATGATGTACCCGGTGCTCGCGAAGGTGCGCTACGGGCAGGTGCGGGCCGACGGGGGCAGCCGCCGGGTGTACGGGCTCACGCTGTTCTTCAACTGGGTCATCGGCCCGCTGCTCATGTTCGGCCTCGCGTGGCTGTTCCTCGACGACCAACCCGGACTGCGAACCGGCCTCGTAATCGTTGGCATCGCCCCGTGCATCGCGATGGTGCTGATCTGGAACGACCTCGCGTTCGGCAACCGCGAATCGGCAGCGGTGCTCGTGGCGTTCAACGCACTGCTCCAGATCGTGCTGTTCTCCGTGTACGGCTGGTTCTATCTCACGGTGCTGCCCGATTGGCTCGGCCTCGACACCGCCGGCATTGACGTCTCCGCCTGGGACATCGCCTGTTCGGTGCTCATCTTCCTCGGCATCCCACTGGTACTCGGCTACCTGAGCCGCAGGCTCGGAGAGCGCGTCAAGGGTGTCGAGTGGTACGAGGGCCGTTACCTGCCCCGCATCGGCCCGATTGCGCTGTACGGGTTGCTCCTCACCATCGTGTTTCTCTTTGCGATGCAGGGCGACCGCATCACCCACGACCCACTCGATGTCGCGCGGGTAGCCCTCCCCCTCGCGATCTACTTCGCCGTCATGTGGGGTGCCTCGTTCCTGCTCGCCCACCGAATGCGACTCCCGTACGACCAAGCCGTCACGGTGGCATTCACCTCAGCGGGCAACAACTTCGAACTCGCCATCGCTGTGTGCATCGCCGTGTTCGGCATCACCTCGGACCAGGCGCTGGCGGGGACGGTTGGACCACTCATCGAGGTTCCCGCGCTCATTGCACTTGTGTACGTTGCGCTCCGGGCTAGGCGGCACTTCGCGCAGTGATACGGGGTGAGGTGCGGCGGCGCGGACTGGTGCAACCTCATGGAGCGCCAGCGCCGCCGCCGCACCTGACCCCAACAGACTCGTTTAGCGCGACGCGAGTTGCGAGGCGCTCAGCTCGTAGAGCGGAGCGCCCGATGCGAGGATCGACGGCAGCAAGCCGGACACCGTCGGCAGGATCTGCTCGCCGAAGAAGCGTGCCGAGGCGATGCGTGCCCTGTGGTAGTCGTCGTCCTTGCCGGCGGCCGCAAGCACACCCTTGGCCAGGAGCCCGGCGCACACCGTGGTGCCGAGCAGGCGCAGGTACGGCGACGACGCGGACAGCAACGTTCTCGGGTCCGTGGCGGCCACCTCACCGAGATGGGCGGTTGCCGTCCGGCACAGCGCGGTGGCATGGGACAACTGCTCCGCATACGCAGCGCAGCCCTCCACGCGGGCGAGAGCCGCACCACGGCCGTCGAACTCGTCGAGCAGGTCGGTGATCACGGCCCCGCCGCGCATTGCCAATTTTCGCCCCACGAGGTCCGCTGCCTGGATGCCGTTTGTTCCCTCGTAGATGGGGGAAATCCGGATGTCGCGAACGTGCTGCGCCGCACCGGTTTCCTCCACGAAGCCCATCCCGCCGTGGACCTGCAGTGCGAGCGAGGTCATCTCGCAGCCAACGTCGGTGGAGAGGCTCTTGGAGAGCGGGATAAGCAGTTCGGTGAGTTCCTGCCACGTGCGGGCGCCATCACGGTCCCCCGCCGTGCGGGCAGCGGCACCGAGGTCGATTGCCGCAGCGTTCGTATAGATGAGCGCTCGCAGTGCGTCGATCCAGGCGCGCTGTGTCATCAACATGCGACGTACGTCGGGGTGCTCGATGATCGGACTCGATGCCCCGGCCGGGGCACCGATTGCGCGCCCCTGCTGGCGGTCCACCGAGTACAACAGCGCCTGCTGATAGGCGCGCTCGGCGAGCGCAAGGCCCTGCAGCCCAACCGACAGGCGGGCGTTGTTCATCATCGTGAACATGTTGCGCATGCCCTCGTTCTCGCCGCCGACGAGCCAACCAATCGCGTCCTCGTAGAGCATCACGCAGGTGGGCGAACCGTGGATGCCCATCTTGTGCTCGGTGGAGAGGCACTGCACCGCGTTGCGGTCGCCGAGCGAGCCGTCTGCGTTCACAAAGAACTTCGGCACGAGGAACATCGAGATGCCCTTGGTGCCCGGAGCAGAGCCGGGCGTGCGTGCGAGCACGAGGTGCACGATGTTGCTCGCCATGTCGTGCTCGCCCCACGTGATGTAGATCTTCTGGCCGGAGATGCGCCATGCGCCCGGCGCAACATCGTCGGCCGGCTCCGCCTTGGAGATGACCGCCCCCACGTCGGAGCCCGCCTGTGGTTCGGTGAGGTTCATCGTGCCGGTCCACTCGCCGGTGAGCATCTTGGGCAGGTACGTGGCCTTCTGTTCGTCGGACCCATGGACGTGGATCGCCTCGATGGCGCCCTGCGTGAGGAGCGGACACAGCGAGAATCCCATGTTGGCGCTGGTGAGCATCTCCTGGACGGCGATCGACGCGATCCACGGAAGGCCGCCACCGCCGAAGTCCGGGTCGAACGACATTGCGCCGAAGCCGGACTCGACCCATTTGGCGTACGCCCCCTCGAAACTCGGGGGCACCGTCACCTTGCCGCCCGGCTGCCACTTCGACCCGATGGTGTCACCATCACGGTTGGCGGGAGCGATCACCTCGGCGATGAACCGACCGGCCTCGGCGAGGATGCCCTCGACGGTGGCCTCGTCGGCCCCCGAGTAGCGGTCGCTGGCGACGATTGCGCCGAGATCGGCGATCGCCTCCATCGCGAACTTGATGTCTGCTAACGGCGGTGTGTAGTCGCTCACGGGTTGTTCCCTCGTCCCGACCTGCGGGGGCAGACCGTCACGAACACGTACCTTATTGCTCTTCGCGGGGCCCACCGCGCACGTTGATCCGCCCGGCGCATCCGTTGCGCTTGCGCCGCGGGTTTCCTTGCAGGGCGCTACGGTGCCATCAGTCACAGGAGGTTTCGCACCATGGCCACGACCAATTTCTACGAAGCAAACGCCGCGCTCTTCGGCAAGGAACGGCTCGACGTGGCCGACCTCGAGTTGATGTACCAACTGGAGATGACGGGCGAAGAGTTCTACTACCGACTCGCCGACCGGGTCGGGAACCCGGAGGCCGCCGAACTGCTCCGCAGGAATGGTGTGGAGGAAAAGGCGCACGCCCGTCGGCTCGCCAAGGCGCTCAGCATCAAAGTGGGGCGCGAGTGGGAGCCGACTGCCGAGCAGGCGGCGCTCATGGACATCCCGCTCCCTGACCAGATCGACGCCAAGATGTTCCTCGGCATCGTGAAGGGCGAGCTTGGCGGCGACGCCGGTTACCAGCGCTGGGCGGACAACGAGACCGACCCCGAGGTGCAGAAACTGTTGCGCCTCAACGGGCGCGAGGAGACCATTCACGCCGGCCGCGCACAGCAGGTGTACGACCTGCTGTCGAAGTAGCGGAGGCCGGCACCACTCCCCTCAGTAGGTTCATTGCACCCTGTTGCGCCCAGCGCCCCATATTTTGGGTACAGTGGGCGTGTCCGTTGTTCGGGATGGGCCATCCCATCGACCTGAAGGGTGAAAGTGCATGAAACGTTTGAGGAACCATCTTGGTGCGTGCGCCGTAGGCGCCGCACTTGTGCTGGCGTCACTGCCTTCCGGGTCGGCGGCAGCCGAATACCGCGCCGCGGTCGCGCCACAGGTCGCCGCACCTGCCGACGGCAGCGAGGACACCACGTTCAGCTCGGACATCACCGGAGTTGACCAGTTGGTGGTCCAGCCCGACGGCAAGATCCTCGTCGCCCAGAATGGGTCCCCCCACACGTTCGTGCGGCTCAACGCCGACGGCACGGTCGACTCCGATTTCGTCACACCGGAAATCGCGACGTACGCCATGATCAGGTTCGCTCTGCAGGCCGACGGGAAGATCGTGGTCGCAGCAACCTTCACCAGCGACTACAACGAACCCATTCGCCGTCTCAACGCTGACGGCAGCCAGGACCTCACCTTTGACGCCCCGTACAACGACTCAGTATTTGGCATGGCGATCCAGCCTGACGGCAAGATCCTTGTCGTCGGCAACGACTCGACCGGCAGGGTCATCCGCCTCAACACCGACGGCTCCGAGGACACCACGTTCACCCCACCCACGCTCTTGGGAAGCGACAAGAGAGTGCTGACCGTCGCTGTTCAGTCCGACCAGACGATCATGATTGCCGGACTCTTCACCGGAACCATCAAACGCCTCAACGCAGACGGAAGCGAAGACACCGGGTTCACCGAAACAATCCCCGGCACTAACTACAACGCACCCGCAGTAGCCATCCAACACGACGGCAAGATTCTGGTCGGTGTGTCCGGAACCGGCCACGGCTTCAACCTGAGACGCTTTAACGCCGATGGCACCGCGGACACTGGCTTCGCGCCCCCGAACGTCTTCTCAGACGATGGACAGTACCCCGCCGAGGTGAGGTCGATAGCGATCCAATTCGACGACAAGATCCTCGTCGGTGGCTCGACCGGATCACTGAAGCGCCTCAACCCCGACGGCAGCGAGGACACCACCTTCACCACTGGCGACCTCTTCCAGTACGGATTCGATTACCTCGATGCGCTCGCCATCCAGGGCAACGGCAACGTTCTCGTCGGATCGTCATCGGGCGTCATCAAACGCCTCAACAACACCGGACCCATCTCGTCCGATGGCACCGTCGACACCGGCTTCACCCCGCCCACCCTCGACGGGCAGGTGAACGCCACCGCAATTCAGACAGACGGCAAGATCCTCACCGCTGGAGAATTCACCGGTTACCTGAAGCGCCTCAACACCGACGGCACCGAAGACACCGCCTTCGCGGGCAACCTGCTCACGCTCGACGGATCGGTGAACGCCATTGCGGTCCAGGCTGACGGCAAAATCCTCATCGGCGGCGGTTTCACCGGGAAGGTCAAGCGCCTCAACATCGATGGCACGGCGGACACCGCCTTCGGCGACGCCAAGCCCACGCTCGACGGACGCGTGAACGCCATTGCGGTCCAATTCGACGGCAAGATCCTTATCGGCGGCACCATGACCAGTCGCGTCAAGCGACTGAACATCGACGGCACCGAGGACACCACCTTCGCCGGCAACCTGCCCACATTCACTGGCGAGGGTCTCGGAGAGATCGCACTGCAGGCTGACGGCAAAATCCTCATCGGTGGAGCCTTCACCGGTTTCCTGAAGCGCCTCAACACCGATGGTACGGAGGACACAGGCTTCGCGGGCAACCTGCCCACGCTCGACGGAGGGGTGGACGCCATCGCCGTTCAGGCTGACGGCAAGATCCTGATCGGCGGCTATTTCACCGGGAACATCAAGCGCCTGAACTACGACGGCACCAACGACGACGGGTTCGCGCCGACGGTCGAGGCGGACTCGGTGGCCGCCATCGCGGTACAGGCCGACGGCAAGATCCTGATCGGCGGGCCCATTACCGGATACTTAGTGCGCCTCAATGCCGACGGCACGACCGATGCCTCGCTGCCGGCCCGCCCGGTGCAGTTGGCCTCTGCGACACATCGTGCTGGCCGTATCCAGCCCAGTGCGTTCACCCCGCCGACGCTCGGCAGTCCGGTGTACTCCATTGTGGTGCTGCGCGACGGCAGCATCCCGATTGGTGGCGGCGCCGGTTCTAGCGGCATCCTGCTGCGACTCGGACCCACTGCAAGCGGTGGCGGTGGCGGCGGCGGTGGCGGGGATCTCCCGCCGACCGGTACGGACACGACGGCGTTCGTCGTGCTCGCCGTGATCATGCTCGCTGCCGGCACGGTGCTCGTCACCACACGCCGACGGGCGGCCGCGGTCAAGTAACCGGGTTCACACCCGAAAACGTCAAGAGCCCCTGTCCTGCACCTTGCAGGACAGGGGCTCTGTCGTTGTGAGCGATGCGAGGAGCAGCGCGTCAGCCGAACAGTCGAACGATCTGGCCACCGGGTTCGCCGGGGCCACTGCCGGCGGGCGAGATGCTGTGGTTCACCACGAGGATCCGGTTGCCGAGCGCCGCGATGTCGGCGGGCTGCACCAGATCGTCAGCGATCACTCTGCGGGTACCCGCCGAGCCGTCGGACTTAATCGGAATCCGCACCACTGCACCGAACTCGTACTTGGTTGCCTTGGTTGCCCACTCCGAGACGTAGAGCGAACCGTTGATGATCGCGCATCCCGTGATCGGGTCGAAGCCCCCGGCCCACACCTCGGCCGCCGTGAACGGATCGGTTGCGTTCACGTTGATGCGGAACACGATCGACGCCGGCTCGGCCCCACCGAAGTTGCCCGCGAAGTCCAGGGTGCCGATGTACATCCAGTCACCCTGCCGTGCGAGGCATGTCGGTACAGCGTCGCTACCGGTCACCGGGTTGGGGATGTAGGCCACGAGCTTCTGGGTGTACTTGCCGCCTTGCTCCTGCACCAGCACGATGGTGTTGGCCCCGGCATCAGCCACCCAGATCCGGCCTTCGGTGTCCGCGAGCACCCCATACGGATTCGAATCGGGGAACTGGCCATCGGGCGCCCAGGACTGGTCCTTGTTCTTGGTCGTCCACGCGTAGCTCTCGCCACCGACATCGGCGAGCACGCGCATCGGGCCGCTGTCGCCGACCGAAATCAGCCGACCGGCGTAACCCGTGATCGCCGCATCCAGACCTGCCGCCGGGACATAGGGCGGATTGGTTGCCGTAAACCGTGAGCGGATACCGGGGTCGGAGAACATCATGATGCCGACGAGTTCGCCTTCGTCGGTGAGGTCGATGCCGGCAACACCGAGCACCTCTGGGCCCTCGGGGCGAAGCATGGCCATGGACACGATGCCCGAGGCGAGCGTCTCCCGAGAGGAGGTCGCCGTGCCGAGGCCCGTGTACCGCTGGATCGCACTGGTGAACCCGAAGCAGGGTCCGTCTTTCGGGTTGACGCAGTCCTCGCCGAGCGACCCGGCCTCGGACACGTAGACGTCGCCGTTGGCGCCCACAGCGAGACCGCGGGGGCTGTTGAGGCCCCAAGCAACGACTTCATAACTGCGACCGCTCTCCCCCGCCACCGGGAGCGAGTCAAGCCGGTCCACTCCACAAGCAGTGGCAACGAGTGCCAGAGCCGCCGAAACGGCGCCAACCGAACGAATTCGTCGAGTTCTTGAGACCGTGTGGACCTGTGACGAGCGTTGATTTGACGTTTCCATGACCGCCGAACTTATCCGCGAACAGTCACCCTATGGGTTGTCGGCACCGGGCGAGCAGACCGGAGACGGTGAGAGACCGGTGCAGCGGCGAGCGTGACGGTCCCGTGGCCGGCACTCGGGCGGCAGTTCACGCACAACGCCGGGGCCCGTTCGGACCGGGTAACGTGCGGGCAGCGGGCCACTGCCGACTCGTGAGCCTGGGGGCTGGCCGTGAACGTTGCTCGAGTCGTGCGTGTAGTTGGTGTTGTCGGGTTGTTGGCCGGCGCAGTGCTGGCGGTTCCGGCCGTAGCAGTGGCGGACTCGGGCCCGATCTGGGGTGACGCTACCCCCGCCACCTTCGCAGCGGACATCCAGAACGCCGCTCCGACCGCACAGTTGAACTCGGTGTCGTGCGTGTCGGCCGGGCACTGCACCGCCGCCGGAAGCTTCAAGGATCTTGCCGGGAACACTCAGGCATTCACCCAAACCTCAACCAGTGGCACCTGGGGCAACGCCGTCCCCGCCACCTTCGTAACGAATGTCCAGAACGTCGCCCCGGACGCCAACTTGTCCTCGGTGTCGTGCGTATCGGCCGGGCACTGCACCGCCGCCGGAAGCTTCAAGGATCTTGCCGGGAACACTCAGGCGTTCACCCAAACCTCAACCAGTGGCACCTGGGGTAACGCCGTCCCCGCCACCTTCGCGACGAATGTCCAGTACGCCGCCCCGTACGCACGGTTCGACACGGTGTCGTGTGCATCGACGGGGAACTGCACCGCTGCCGGCCGGTTCAAGGATCTCGCCGGGAACCTTCAGGCGTTCACCCAAACCTCAACCGGTGGCACCTGGGCCCAAGCGGTCCCCGCCACCCTCGCGGCTGGCCTCCAGAGCGCCGCCCCGTTCGCATACTTCAGTTCGGTGTCGTGCGCATCGGCAGGGAACTGCACCGCTGCCGGCAGGTTCAAGGATCTTGCCGGGAACTTTCAGGCGTTCACCCAAACCTCGACCGGTGGCACCTGGGGCAACGCCGTCCCCGCAACCTACGCGGCCGGCATCCAGAACGCCGCCCCGTACGCCTACTTCAACTCGGTGTCGTGCGCATCGGCGGGGAACTGCACCGCTGCCGGCGCCTTCAAGGATCAAGGCGGGAACACTCAGGCGTTCACACAGTCCTCGACCGGTGGCACCTGGGGCAACGCCGTCCCCACCACCTTCGCAGCCGACATCCAGAACGCCGCCCCGAACGCATACTTCAACTCGGTGTCGTGCACACCGGCCGGTTACTGCACCGCGGCCGGCCAGTTCAAGGATCTTGGTGGGAACACTCAGGCATTCGCACAGACCTCAACCGGTGGCACCTGGGGCAACGCCGTCCCCACCACCTTCGCAACCGGCATCCAGAACGCCACCCCGTACGCCTACTTCAACTCGGTGTCGTGTGCGCCGGCCGGTTACTGCACCGCCGCCGGCACCTTCAAGGATCTTGCCGGGAACTATCTGGCGTTCACACAGACCTCAACCGGCGGCACCTGGGGCAACGCCGTCCCCGCAACCTTCACAACCGACATCCAGAACGCCGCCCCGAACGCATACTTCAAGTCGGTGTCGTGCACACCGGCCGGATACTGCACCGCCGCCGGCCGGTTCAAGGATCAAGCCGGCAACCTTCAGGCGTTTACCCAAACCTCAACCGGTAGCGAACCACCGGTACTTCCGCCTACCGGTGCGGACACGGACGGGTTCGTCGCAGGCGCAGTCGTGTTCCTTGCCGCCGGCGGCCTGCTCGTCGTGACGCGGCGACGTCGGGTGCTCTCGGCCTAGGCCGGCCACGCCGGAGGTCAACCACCATCTGTGGAATCGAACCCCTGACCTTCTCCATGCCATGGAGCAGTAAAGAGTCCCTCCCGACGGGGGATCGCAAATCAACGGGAGCGCACGATGCGCCAACCCCCGCCGGTTCATTACCGCATCCGCGCCCTGCTCTACGCCGGCAAACCCAACTGGCACCTACTCGACACCATCACTCCACCCTGAAACGCCGAGAGCCCGTATCAGGGCGCTTCGGAAGCGTCGCGAATAAGCAGAGCGGCTCGAGCGCTGACCTGTGACGCTGCCCTGCTCGATCACGCCGGAACACCATTAGGCCGGCACAAATTATTGCACAGCAATCGCGGGAGTACGCGTGGTTACTCAGCCGTCGAGTGCACGTTCACCGCCAGCATTCACTAACGCGATCGTGCCTGAACCAGCGATCATCTTGGCGACAGTCACGACCTCTACAGCTTTCGCCGGGTCAGGGCCGCGCATTAGATCGCCGAACGTGATCGTCGCGCCATCGTCGCTAATGGCACCGAGGTACCGCCCGTCGAGGATCTCGTAGAGACCGGGCTCAACCGCCATGCCGACCGCCGGAAATAGAACGGCGGCGAACGAACCAATCTCGTCTAACTCAGTGCGCAGACTCGCCAGATCAGTGGGTGCGGGGAGAGGCAAGGCGATTCGTACCTGTGCGGGCATATCACCGCTTTCGGCTACGCCATCGCGAACCTCCAAGCTGATGATGACGACGTCCACGACCGAGTCTTTGGAATTGAACGTAACCACGCCTTCTCCGGGAGAACTGTCACTTCCGACCCGCGGCTCGCTAGCCGCTTTGCCAAGTCCGAACCCGGCGTCAACGGACAAAACCTTCCCAACAACGAACACGGTGTTCTGAGCCTCTGGAACGCCGTTCACCCTCCAATGCGTCGACGGCGATGCTTCCTGGGCAGAGCGCCACCACGAAGTCGAAAGACTCACGGGCGCGCCTGCGATAGCAGTGCGGTCCGAAAGCGGTCTTGCGTCAAGTTGCGGCCCTTTGTTGACACATCCCGTCACGCCGAGCAGCGCAATCACCACCCCTCCGGCCAGGCGAGCCGGTCGTCGGCTAATAATTCGCATTGAGGTGATCCTTGTCGTGCTGGCTGAGAGATGCGGAGGACACGGTGTTCAAACATGAGGTGTAGGTAGGTGCTGTGTGAATAAGTGGCGCTTCGCGTTTCAGGGTTGGACCGTGGGTAGGAGGGTCCAGTCGGTTGGGACGCCGTCGGGAATCTCGGAGAACCACCAGCCGTACACGCCAGTTGCTGCCGGTACCGGGCACGGTGAAGCCGACACTTCGGCACTGCTCAGGAGCGGTGCCTCCAGCAATCGAAGGTCTGCTTGAGCCTCCATGCGCTCACACTACGACGAGGTCATACACCGACACCGGCTGCGAACACCCAATCAGCGAACTCGGCAATACCGGACCATTGCCCGGACAGATCACCGGAATAATCTCTGCATCGCTGACCCCGCCTAAGCGGATGTAGACGGGCCGCTAAAGCAGCAGCGGTTTGGTCAGAGTTGTGCCTCGAGGAACCCGACGTGCACGACCGGCGGCAACCACCGTCTGTGGTTGTTGACTCCGTATACCGTAAAAGATACGTGGGTATACAACATTGGCCCAACGGCCCCCGGAACGGAAGAAGCCCTGCCCATCAACCACGTTCGTGGCCTCTGAGCAGGGCTTTCTTTGTGGAGCTGAGGGGAATCGAACCCCTGACCTTCTCCATGCCATGGAGACGCTCTACCAACTGAGCCACAGCCCCGTTACGGGACACCGCAGGCTACCAACGGCCCCCGGACGTTCCAAGTAACCGCACGTTCAGTTACGCAAACTGACGGCGGCGCCTGAGTCGGTTGCGCAGTGGCCGCACCGTCAGGTGGCTGACGAGACCGACGGCGACACCGGAAACCAGTACCCGCAGCCAGAGTGCCATGGGGGCGAGCATCGGCGCCACGAGCACGGCCATAGCCAACGACACCGGGTACACCCAGAGCGCGTCGCCGAGCAATCGCCTCACAAAACCAGCTCTCGGAAGGGCGCGCTCGGGCAGGTCGAACCAGTTGTCCACGCCCACCGTGCGTTGCACCTTCATGTCCTCAGCCACTCCGGCCAGTTCCGCCTGAAGCGCGGCACGCTGTGGCGACCGTTCCCAATTTCGCAGTGCAAGCCCGTCGGCGAAGCGAAACACCATGTGCCACTCACCACCGGCGGTGCCGGGGCGAAGTACTCCGATGCCGAGGCTTCCGGGGAACCGGTCCAGCACCTGCACGGCACGCTCAGCCCACTGCTCAAACTGCACCTCACGCCCAAGCAGCGGAGTGCGCGACACAGTCACCGTGACGGGTTGTCCGGCGATCTTGGAGATGCGTCCGGTATCGATGGCTCCGGTGAGCGAGGTGTCTGACATAGCGCTTCGTGGGTTGAAACGCTGTGTGCAGTGTGCAAGTTCCCGATCGTGACGGCTGCCACACGAGCCACCGGTCACGCTGCCGGACTACGCCTATCCGGCGTCGGCCACCGGCTGCCACTCCACGCGCGGCACGTCTTTGTACAGGCGCTCGATCTCGTAGAACCGTCGGGCCTCGTCGGCGAACACGTGCACGATCACGTCGCCGTAGTCCATGAGCACCCACTGGCGGTCGTTCAGGCCCTCGATACGAAGCGGGCGGCGCTCGAACAGCACGAACACCTGCTCCTCCACCTCGTCGACGATCGAGCGCACGAGACGGCTGTTGGGCGCAGACGTGATCACGAACAACTCGGTGATCCCGAGGATCGGGCCCACCTCGAGAATCGTGATGTCCTCACCCTTCTTGTCGTCGATAGCGCGGGCCGCGGCAATGGCGACTTCGGCAGCAGGGTTGGCGGTGGGCGTGGTGTCAGTGGTCATTTCGATGCACCAGTCTGCTTGAACCCGGCACCAATCACCACCGTGAGGTCAATATCCACGTACCGCATGTGGCGCTCACCGGGCTCCGCTACCGACTCGAAGGTGGTCAGACCGAACTCCTTGGCGAACAACTTGACGTCCGCCCGCTCGAGGCGACCGGTCAACGAGAACTCGGTCTGTGCGGGCAGTTCGCCCTTGGTCTCATCCACGATCGTCACCGCCCCGCCGGCCGCCCGGATCTTGCGGATCGCAGCGAGTGTGACGTCGGGGTCGCCGGTCGGGTTCACGACGCGAGCAGTGAACTGCGCGTCCACCGGCGAGAAGGTGTTCGAGAGCACGAGGCCGAGTACACGGTCGAGTTCGGCCCGGTCCAGCCGATAGACGTCGGAGTTGTTCGGGTTTGCGTCGCCCTGAGGAACCTTGGACCCGTTGATGGGATACACGCTGATCGGCCCGGCCAGGATCGAGTCGAAGAAACGGGTGATGGCACCCGTGGTCTGCGAACCGCTGAACGACAGCCCCTTGCCCACCCGCTGCGCGAGCCCGGTCCAGTAGGCAACCGTCGAGGCGAAGTGCGGGCCCTCGAGTCGTGCGCTCTGCGTGGCGAGCATCGTGGCGGCAGCGGCGGGACCGAACGGCTGGTTGCCCGCCGACTGACGGATGGTGACCGTGCCAGCCGGAGTAAGCAACTGGGTCGCTGCGGGCGCATCGAGTTCGGCGACCACCGAGAACGTGATCGACAGGAGACTGCCGGCCTGTTCCGCGAGCGCAGCGAGACCACCGGCGAGATACAGCTCGGCGAGGCGGCTGAGCGACGGGTTCTTGCCGAACTGGATGCCGGACCCGACCGGAATCGGGATGATCGCCCCGCCCCGGGACTTGCCGTCGCTGCCCGGGGCAGCCTTTGCGAGAACGACGAGCGCGGCGAGCGCGCCGGTGTCGGCCTTGACGGCCAAGAGCGCGGCCTCCGTGCGGGGCAGCGCCTCGGCGGGCGGCAGCGAGCTTGCGTTCTGCCCGGCCTTGGAATTGGCAAGCGTTCGCACGCCCACCGCAGCCAGCACCGCCACGAGCACGAGCGCAACGACACACACGATCGCGCCAAGCCTCGTCCACCGCTCGCGCAGCACCGAGGCCGATCGAACCGCAGTCATTGCGAGCCCCCGTCGGCCGCTCGGTAGAGCCCACGCTCGCCAACAACCCTGAGGACAGCATCAGGAATGAGGAAGTCGAGCGGGTGGCCGTCAGCGAAGCGGGCGCGCAGGTCAGTGCTCGACACCTCGAGATGGGGAACTTGCACGTGGATCCAGTCCGTCAGAGGGGGAGGGTCCGAAGGTGCACCGGGCCGGTCTACAACAACCATGTGACTCAACCGGAGCACCTGCTCGAAGCGCTCCCAGGTGGGCAGCAGCGCAGCAGCGTCTGCCCCAACGACCGTATAGAACTCGGCGCCCGGGAAAGCGTCAGCCAGCGTCTCGAGGGTATCGACGGTGTAACTCGGGCCTTCGCGGTCCACCTCCACGGAGGAGGCCTCTAGTCCGTTCACCCCGGCCACCGCCGCCTGCACCATCGCCAGTCGATCGGCTGCGGGCGTGATGGACCTCGTTCCCTCCTTCTGCCACGGTAAGCCGGCAACGACGAGGAGGACGACGTCGAGATCGAGCAGGTGGCGGACATTGACCGCCGTCACGAGGTGCCCGATGTGGGGCGGATCAAACGTCCCGCCGAAGAGCCCGATCCGACGGGTTCGGCTGTCATTCACCTCCGGCGCAACCACGCAACTGAGTGTAGAACCGGCCTGCTCCCGCTCCCGGGAGGCCAGATCGGGCTCACCGCCCGTTACCACCGGAATACGTCAGATACAACTTGCGCTTTTCTCATGACGCAAGATGTTGTACTCTCAGGGTCCCCCAAGAAGTTACCTCTCAGTAATCCTCCCGGACCGACGTCGTCGGCAGCCGGGAACTGAGGGGAAAGCCTCCCTAGCGAATACCCCCACTACTTCCCTCTGGCCAAATCTCGGGCTGAACCGCCCGCCCTGTCGCCTCGCGTCACGGCTGCCGTTCCGCCCTGCGTTGTAGCCACCTAGCCGGCAGGTTCGGTGACCCAGCGTGTGGCGAACGCCACGTTCCGGGCCGGAATGCCCAAGACGACAAACTGGTTGAAAGAAACATCATGAACGACTCCATTGGTCTGTACCTGAACGACATCGGCAAAGTGCCGCTGCTCAACGCAGAGGAAGAGCGTGAACTGTCACGGGCGATCGAGGCAGGCCGCGACGCCGCCACACGCCTCGAGGCTGGTGAGAAGGGTGTCGAGTTGAAGCGCTCGGTCCGCAAGGCCGCCGAGGCCAAGGACCGCTTCATCCGGGCCAACCTCCGCCTCGTGGTCTCCATTGCCCGCCGCTACCCGCTCCCCCAGGGCATGGACCTCCTCGACCTCATCCAGGAGGGCAACCTGGGCCTCGAGCACGCCGTTGACAAGTTCGACTGGCGCCGCGGCTTCAAGTTCTCCACCTACGCCACGTTCTGGATCCGTCAGGCCATCGGCCGGGCCCTCGACCAGAAGGCCAGCCTCATCCGGATCCCCGGGGACCGCTCGGCCAGCCTGCGCGCGGCACTCCGCCAGACCTCCGGCGACGGAGAGACCCTCGACCCGCTCTCGGCAGAACTGCACCGCCTCACCACCCCGGTCTCGCTCGACAAGACCATCGGTGACGACGGTGACGCAACCCTCGGCGACCTCATGGACAACGGTCAGGGCACGCCAGAGGACGCTGTCATGGCCATGGTCGACACCGAACTGCTCGACGAACTGCTCGGCACGCTCGACAGTCGCGCCCGCTACGCCGTGGAGGCCCGCTTCGGTCTGCTCGACGGCGAGCGCAAAAGTTTCCGCGAGGTCGGCGAGCACCTGGGCGTCACAGCCGAGGCCGCTAGGCGCCTCGTGTCACGTGCGGTGGCCTCGTTGAAAGACGATGCTGCTCGCGTGCTCGTCTCCTAACAGATCCCCCGCAGACGTTGTGAAAGGGTGCCGCGACGCGGCACCCTTTTCGCGTGGGTAAGACATGGAGTCCGACGTCGTGGCAGGGATTCCCCGCCGCGCAGCAACCTGATTGGCCCGATCAGGCCGACCTCGACCGGGCGCTGAAGCAGATCACCTCCTATCCCCCACTGGTTTTCGCCGGCGAGGCGCGCCGCCTCACCACGTCGCTCGGCCACGTTGCGGCCGGCAACGCGTTCCTGCTGCAGGCCGGCGACTGCGCAGAGAGCTTCGAGGAGTTCTCAGCGGTCGACATCCGCGAGAAGTTGCGCGTCATCCTCCAGATGGCCGTCGTACTCACCTACTCCCTTGGTGTTCCCGTCGTGAAGGTGGGGCGGATCGCCGGTCAGTTCGCCAAACCCCGGTCGTCGCCGTTCGAGCAGGTTGGCGACCTGATGCTGCCGTCTTTCCGTGGCCACATCGTCAACGATGCAACAGCCACCCAGGCCGCACGAACCCCCAACCCGGATCGTCTCGTTCAGGCGTATCACCAGTCGGCGTCCACGCTCAACCTCCTTCGGGCTTTCACCAAGGGTGGGTTTGCAGACCTCCATCGCGTGCACCAGTGGACACAGGAATTCGTCACGTCGAGCCCCGAGGGCGAGCGCTACGAACAGCTCGCCGAGGAGATCGATCGGGCGCTGCGCTTCATGCGCGCCTGCGGGGTGAACACCGAGTCCACCTCCACGCTGCACGAGGTCGACGTGTACACGAGCCACGAAGCGCTGCTGCTCGGGTACGAGCAGGCGCTCACACGTCAGGACTCGCTGACCGGAAGTTGGTACGACTGCTCGGCCCACATGCTCTGGATCGGCGAGCGCACGCGCCAGCTCGACGGGGCCCACGTCGAGTTCCTCCGGGGCGTCGGCAACCCGATTGGGTGCAAGGTCGGCCCCGAGGCAAGCCCCGAGTTCGTGCTTGAGATCTGCGAGGCGCTCAACCCGAATCGCATCCCCGGACGCCTCACGCTCATCTCCCGCATGGGTGCGAACAAGGTGGAGGACTCGCTGCGGCCGCTGCTTCGCGCCGCACGCGATGCCGGCCACCCCATCGTCTGGGCGTGCGACCCGATGCATGGCAACACGTTCACCTCGCAGGGCGGTCGAAAGACGCGTCACTTCGATGACGTGTGTGCAGAGATCGCTGGTTTCATCCGTGCACACCACGCCGAGCAAACCTGGCCGGGTGGCATCCACGTGGAGCTCACCGGAAACAACGTCACGGAGTGCCTCGGTGGGGCCGACGAGATCCTCGACGAGCACCTCGGCGACCGCTACGAGACGGTGTGTGATCCCCGCCTGAACG
>CAFBQP010000016.1_pt1 | contig 31796 bp, 32 predicted proteins | sample 7270011 | NCBI WGS metagenome assembly CAFBQP01 (sample SAMEA6814178, study PRJEB35770) | uncultured Acidimicrobiales bacterium | biome: Freshwater; feature: Freshwater reservoir; material: water | place: Czech Republic | collected 2016-11-09 | depth 30m m | reverse complement strand
CCGAGATCGAGCAACGTGTTGGCGATCCGGTTCGAACGCTCGTTGAACTCGCGGTAGGTGAATCTCCGGTCCGACGCGGGCTCAAAAATCGCTTCGAGGTGCGGGTCCCGGAATGCCCGCTTGGTGAGGAAGAGTCCAATGTTGTTGCGCATGCACGCAGTCTCTCGCACCCCACGTCGCTCGGGCAGGGCCTCTGACCTGCCCCAGCGCGCCCAGACGCACCGGTGTCCCGAACTTCGCCCCCTGCCGCCACTTTGAGCGATGGAGCGATTACCGTACGCGACTGATGTTGTGGACACCGCTCGCCCGGACACGCCCGCGGGGACTGTTCCCGCTCGTACTCGCCGTAGGCGGTCTGATGCTGACAACAACGTCGTGTCTCGGGCTCTCGAAATCATCGGGTGCTGATGCACGACCGGCGACCGACGCCGAGGTGCTCGATACCCAGGCCCCACAGACCGTTGCGTCTACCGTGGCCAAGACCACCGAGCCCACCACAACCACCAGCACGACGACAACGTCCACCACAACGACCACGACGACGACGACCCTGCCGCCTACCACCACCACCGAGGTTCCGGTGCTTGACCGGGGACTGCGTGCCGTCGGGGGCCGCAGCGGCAGGGAGACCAAGCGCGTCCAGCAGCGCCTGTTGGACCTGGGGTTCTGGGTGCTCAAGGCATCGGGTCGATACGACCTCACGACCAAGCAAGCGGTGATGGCGTTCCAGAAGTACAGCCTGCTGCGACCCACGGGACGAGTCGACCTCCCCACTGCTCAGGCGCTCACCGAAGCGACCGCGAAGGCGCAGGCCCGCACGACGAACGGCAACCTCGTCGAGGTGGACAAGGACCGTCAGGTGCTGTTCTTCGTGCAGGACGGCGTGACCCAGTTCGTCCTCAACACCTCCACCGGCAACGGGCAGTACTTCCTCGAGCTCAATCAGAAGGTCGACGGCAAGTACGAGGCGGGCAGGGCGGTCACCCCCTCCGGCAAGTTCAAGATCAGCCGTCAACGCGAGGACGGGTGGTGGGAGGGTGATCTGGGGAAGATCTACCGTCCCAAATACTTCAACGGCGGCAGGGCAATCCACGGCAGTTCGAGAATCCCGGCGCGTCCTGCTTCTCACGGATGTGTGCGGGTGAGTATTCCGGCGATGGACATGCTGTGGACGCTCGACTGGGTGGGCCGTGGGCTGCGGGTGTGGGTCTACGGCGAGGATGTGGAGGCCAAGAACAAGCCGATCCCGATCCCGCCGCCCACAACGACTCCGCGAAGCACCTCGTCGACAACAACCTCGTCAACGACCACCACGAGCACGACAACCACCACGACGCTCGCCCCGTCGCCGAACTGACCGCAGCAACCTGTTGGTCGCTGGTCAGTCGCCGCCGCCGAACATCATGACCCACTGCTCCTTGGTCCGTGGCTTGAACGCGTAGTTGGTCTGCACCACCGAGCCGATGGCGGCACTCGACATCGGGTGGTACTTGTGCCCCGGGTACACGATCGTGTCCTCGGGCAGGGCGGCGAGGCGCTGCAACGAGTCGTACATCTGCCCACGATCGCTGCCCGGCAGGTCTGTGCGGCCGCACCCGTCGAGGAACAGCGTGTCGCCCGATACCAGGCACCCGTCGACGAGGAAGCACTGGGAGCCTGGTGTGTGACCGGGCGTGTGCACAAACTCGATCTTGATGTCGCCGACCATGAGCGAATCCCCACCCTCGTGAGCGACGAGGTCGGAATCGGACAGCTCGGTCACCTTCTTTACCCACGGGATCTCGGCCTCGTTGCAGTGCACCTTCACGCTGACCTCGGCGAGTAGTTCGCGGACGCCCTCGAGCTTGAAGCCCATCATGCTCCCGCCCACGTGATCGGGGTGATAGTGGGTTGCGAGCGCACCCGTTACCCGCATCCCGTCGGCACCGACAATCTCGACCAATTCCTTCGCGCTGTAGGCGGGGTCCACCAGGACGCACTCACCGGTGGCCCGGTCGCCGATTGCGTAGACGAAGTTGACCATCTGTTGGGCAATCGGGTCGTCCACGGCAAAGTCCCGGCCCGAGAGCAGCTGACGGAAGTAGATGCGTTGGTCCACGACCAGATCGTACGCGCCACACCGGGTGGCCTGCGCAGCATGCCGACAACCAGGTGGGGTGAACCCACTTGGCCGAGCCCCGGTTTGGCCGGAGCGACCCGCACGGAGTGACATGGTCCCCATGGCGCACGACATCCTCCCGGCCGATCCGGACCTCCCGCTCCTCCACACGCGGAATTACGAGGTGAAGTCGTTCCTGAAGGACGAGAACACGGTCCTCATCCGGGGCGCGGTTATGGACCGCAAGCCCGGTGGCCTGTACGTGCCCGACGATGACGAACCCCTCGTGATGCATCACATGATCGTGGACCTCACCGTCGCCTATCCCCAGATGGAGATCATCGATGCGGCGGTGGTCTTCGAGGCACACCCGCACACCACCTGCACGAACATCGTCGACCACTATCAGAAGCTGATCGGGCTGAACATCGCCAGAGGTTTCACCCACCGCATCCGGGAGCTGTTCGGCGGGCCCCGAGCCTGCACCCACACCACGGCGCTCATCCAGGCGATGGCACCGGTGGCCGTGCAGACGATCTGGTCGATGCAGGCAGTCCGGGCCAAGGTGACAGGCGCCTCGTTCAGCGAGTCGGTGACACCGGAGGAGCGCAAGCGCAGTCTTGCGATGAACCTCAACACCTGTCACGTGTGGGCCGAGGACGGCCCGAACATGTCGCTCATCAACGCCGGCGAGGAACTGCCCCCGCCGCTGCAGATCGTCCGCCGTTACCGCGAGTTGGGCCTCGATGCCAGCGGCTGGTCCGAGACGATGCGCCCGAAGGGGTGAACCCTCAGCCCCGGTCGCGGCGGATGCGCTCGCTTGCTTCCTTGAGCCGTCGCTTCTCCTCGGCGGTCAGGGCGTCGATTCCCTGCGAGGAGATCTTGTCGAGCAGGCGGTCCACGTCCACCTGGTCAGATGCTGCGGGCGGGCTCGGCGGAGCCCACGGACCGCTGACGACCTTTTGCGCGGGCGCAGATTTGCCCTTCTTCCGGCGAGGCTGACGCGACGGACGCTTGGCACGGGCGCGCTTGACCCCTGCTGACCGGCTGAGGTTCGGGATCCAGGCCTGATCGGCGGCGAGGCCGTAGGAGCGGCCCACCAGAAGCGCGATCGCGAGGGAAACCAGCGTCACCCAGAGTTCCTCGAACTGACGGTTGCCGAGACGCTGCAGGACCTCGGCCCCGACGAAGACCGCCGCAATGATCCACCCGGGAATCCCGAAGAAGAATGGGATGCGAGGGTGCTCCGCAATGAACAGCACGAAGATCGCGAGTTCCACGTAGCGCAGACCGACCAGACCCACGTCGAGGCCCGCCGCCACGAGTCCGGAACCGATGGTGATTGACGCAAGGAGCACTGCGAAGCGCACCCTGCCAACCTGCGCCTCGAGGTCACGGCCGAACCACCAGAAGATTGCAATCGTGATGATCCCCCAGAGCACCTCGCCATCGGTGACCACGGGCCACGTCACGAGTCTCCATACCTGTCCGGACCAGACCTTGTCCGGGAACATCACGAAGTGGGTGAGCACCGAGCGCTCGACGGCGTACACAAAAATCGTGAGCACGCTGAGCAGAGCGACGAGAACCGTCGTGGTGACATCGAGGGCGCCGATGCGGAACCACGGATCGTCCTGTTGACGTCGCTGGGGGATCGAGAACCGGAAACGGCCAGCCATTGCGATCCCCACCCTACTGGCAGGTGGGCGCGCTCTAGGTGCCACCGGTTACTTGCTGAGAGCAACTATTATCATCGCTCGTGGACAGCGGAACGACAGGCAGCCCGAGCCTCGACAACGAGCGCGTTCGGGTTGCTCCGGTACGGTGGCCAGCGCCGTGAGTTCCAACCCACTCGTCACCCTTCGTCGACACAAGGATTTCCGTCGCCTCTGGACCTCGGCCATGGTCTCGGACCTCGGCACCTGGATGCAGGCCGTCACGGTGACGGTGCTCGTGGCCACCAACAGCAAGAGTTCCGGGGCCACCGCACTCGTCTTTTCGAGCCTGTTCATCCCGCAAGGGCTGATGTCGCCGATCGGTGGACTGGTCGCCGACCGCTTCGACCGTCGACGGGTCGCCATGACCATGCAGTGGGTGCAGGCGGTGCTGGCAGGCGTGCTCGCTCTCACCGTTCACAGCGGTGTCACGTCGGCGTACGCGCTCTCGGCGATCGTCTTCCTCCAGGGCTGTGCGAGTTCGCTGGGCAACCCCGCGTTCCAGGCGATGATCCCCCTGCTCGTGCCACGCGAGGAATTGCTCGGGGCGCTGTCACTGTCGGGCATGACGTGGAACAGCGGCAGGGCTATCGGGCCGATGCTCGCCGCGATCACCACCAGCGTCTGGGGCCCGGCCGCGAGCATCACCGGCAATGCAATCAGTTTCGTGGTGATGGCCTTCGTGATGATGACGATCCGCAGACCCCTGCACGGCGGTGGGACGGTAAAGATGACCCAGGCATTCGGCGAGATCGGCCGTGCCATCAAGCTGGCCCAGCGCACACCGGGCACGCGCACGATGATCATCAGCACCGTCTTTGTGCAGCTGTGCTGCGCCATGACGTTCAGCACCATCCCCACCTACGCAGCCTCCGTCACCGACTGGGAGCGCTTCTGGATGGTGCTCTACGTCTCGATGGGCATCGGCGCGCTCGTCGCAGGGTTCTGTGTGGCGGGGATGACCGCTCTCATCGGGCGTTCCCGCGTGCTCACGCTCGTGCCCCTCATCTCGTGCTTCGCAATCTTCCTCGCATCACAGGCACACTCCTCGTACCTCGCCGTGATCGCCACCATGCTGTTCGGCATGTCCGCGCCGATCTCCTTCATCACGATGGGTGCGGTCGTCCAGCGTGACGCACCCGAACAGTTCCGCGGTCGGGTGCTCTCCATCTACTCGGCCCTCGTCGGGCTCGCGTTCGGCGGCTTCTCGATCATCAACGGCTACCTCGCGGACAAGGTGCTCGGGCTGCGTACCACGCTGTGGATGTCGTCACTCCTCCTCGCGATGTACGTGATAACCGTGCAGTTCCTCTGGCCCTCGTGGAAGCAGATCGTCAACGGTTCGGACTCGCCGCCACGCTGGCGCCCCGAGGCCCTCGCGGGGCTCCGCGACAGATCCGCCCGGGTGGGCTGACTACAGGCCGAGCTGGTTCTTCAGCTCCAGCACCAGCCGGTCGATCGGGAGGGCGCCGAGAGCCCGGAACCTCACGATTCCGTCGGTCCCCACGATGAGGAAGGCCGGGGTTGCCAGTAAGCCGAGCGCACCGGCAGCGCTTGATGCTGCGTCATCGACAAGCACCGGGAACGGCCATTCCTCGCGGACCAACCAGCTCGAGACCGGGTCCGCCGCACTGTCCCGGTCGGGGCCCGTCACCAGGGTGATGACAATGAGTTCTTCAGGGGTGAGGTCGGCGTGGTGCCACTGTACGAGCGCCTCCACCTCCGCCTGAACGTCTGGATCCGCCCGGTTGATGGCGACCACGAGGGTCGGCTTGCCCGGCTTGATCGCGATCGATCGGCTGCCGAACGTCTTGCCGTCGATCCGCGGGACTGACCTGCCCAACGAGTTGTCGGCCGCACCCGCCTCCGGAGTGGGGAGCGGTTCCCCCGCAATCCGGACGGGCTGCACCTGCACGAGCGTGATGAACTTTGGCTCACCCGACCCACCTGTGGAGACGACGACAACGACAGCGATCACGGCGGCGATCACGGTGCCAAGGGCTACGAGGAGGATCCGGCGCTGATTGCTGCCCGAGTTGGGTTCGGGCACACCCGACGGTGGGGACTCGTGGCTGGTTGTCATCTGGGCTCCTGACGAACGTGGCCATGCGAGTATGCCCCACGCCCCGTCGACCAGACTGGGCGCGTGCCGCGCATGACCGCTCCCGACATCGAGGGGTTCCTCGCACAACCTCACGTGGGGGTGCTGGCCACGCTGCGCCGGAGCGGCTTGCCGTACACGGTCCCGGTGTGGTTCGACTGGGACGGCACCGCTGCCTGGATCACTGGGACCTACGAGCGTGTCTGGTGCAGACAGCTGTTCACGGACGGGCGGGCGTCGCTGTGCGTCGAGGCGATGTCCCCGGCTGCCGGACACGTGGGGATGGACGGCACGGTAACCGTGCACGAACTACCGGACTTCGACATTTGGCCCATCTCTGCTCGCCTCGTCGACAAGTACGTCCGGCAGCCCGCTGGGGATGCCGCGGCCGATGCGTTCCTCGCGAACATGCGCACCGAGCACCGCCTCCTGTTTCGTCTCGAGCCCGCGGTGTTCCGTGCAATCGACATGCGCGTCTACCGGGGCAAGCGGGCCGACCGTGAGTACCAAGCTGGGACGTGACCCACTGACCGCCGGTCGGTCAGTCGTCGCGTGAGCCCATCTGGACGTTGAGGTCGATCGACGTACCGTCGCGGAGCACCCGTACCGTGCTGGTGGTGCCGGGCATGATGGTCCGCAACACCTCGCCCAACTGCTCGATTGTCGAGATGTCAGTGTTGCCGACCTTCTTGATCATGTCGCCAACCTTGATGCCCGCCTTGCCGGCACCGCTGCCGTCGGTGACCGAGACGATGGTCACGCCGCTCGGGGTCTGGCTCACGCTCACACCGAGGAACGCCGTCGGCGTTGCCGTCGGGGTCCTGCCGGCCTCGAGGTCCACCAACAGTGGCTTGATGCTGTCGATGGCGATGGCGAACCCGATGTTCTGGGCGTCGGGGACGCCGGCGGAGTTGATCCCGATGAGGTGGCCACGCGCATCGACGAGCGCGCCGCCCGAGTTACCGTGGTTGATCGGTGCATCGGTCTGGATCAGGCCGTGGAGCGTGACGGCGTCGGACTCCCGGAGGGAACGGTCGAGCGCCGACACAATGCCACGCGTGATCGTCGGGCTGTCGCCGAGGTCCAGTGCATTGCCGATCGCGACGACATCGTCGCCAACCCGGAGCCCCGAGGAGTCCCCGAGCGTGATCGGCGTGAGGTTCGTCGTGTCGGTAAGACGCATGAGCGCAACGTCGAAGTCGGGGGCCTTGCCAAGAACCTTCGCCTCCCGCACGGTGCCGTCGCTCATCTTCAGCGTGAAGACCGCGCCGTCCACCTCGCGCCCGGACTCGTCCTGCACGGTGACCACATGGGCGTTGGTGAGGACGAGACCGTCACTCGAAATGATGACGCCCGAGCCGGCAGCGACCGGCTGGATCGCACCGGAGCTGTCGGTCCTGCTGACCTCAACAGCCACCACGGACGGCCCGACCATGGCGATCAGGTCGTGCAGTTCCAGGCTGGCCGCCGGATCCTTCGAGAGCGTTGACCCTGCCGGCAGCGTGGTGGCTGGTGCTGTGCTCACGGGCTTGCCGATGCTCGCCAGCGGCACCATCACCGTGCTCGAGGAGGTGTTGTCGGTGAGCTTGACGGTGCCGAAGGCAACGCCTGCAGAGACGACGGCGCCCACCAACCCGCCAACGACGGCGGCTCGAAGGGTGCGGTTCGGGGATCGCTGCGCCTTCGGGGCGGGCGTCGGGCGATTCCCGTATGGATTGCCGGGGTTCACACCGGAGGGTGGGGGCAACGGAGAGCCCTGGGCCATCCACGGATTGGGACGATCTGGAGTCATGTTTGTCATCCTGTCAGCGGGCACGACGGTTCACTCGTGCAGCAGGTCGTTCCTTGAGGAGATCATGCCGGAGCGAACCTGTGGACACGCTGAACCTCCCTGAAGGGCTCTTCAGGTTCGATCAGTCACAATGCGCGACACAATGACGGGCATGCGCATCCTGGTCGTGGAAGACGACAAGCGTCTCGCCGCCGCCCTCCGTCGCGGCCTCGAGGCCGAGGGGTTTGCTGTGGACGTGGCCGCCACCGGCACGGATGGCCACTGGATGGCCACCACAACGGATCACGACCTCATCCTCCTCGACATCATGCTTCCGGGGATCAATGGGCTCCGCCTGTGCGCGGACCTGCGCGCCCGCGGCATCGCCACCCCCATCCTCATGCTGACCGCCAAGGACGGAGAACTCGACGAGGCCGAGGCGCTGGATACGGGGGCGGACGACTTCTTGTCCAAGCCCTTCTCGTACACCGTGCTCCTCGCTCGCGTCCGGGCCCTGCTGCGCCGCTCGACATCGCCGACCGCAACTGTGCTCCGCTCCGGCAACATCGAACTCGACCCGGTTTCCCGTACGTGCACCCGTCTCGGCGAGCCGGTCTCACTCACCACGAAAGAACTTTCCGTACTGGAATACCTCCTCCGGCGCGCCGGCGAGGTGGTACCGAAGACCGACATCCTCGAGCACGTCTGGGATTTCGCCTACGAGGGTGGGCCGAACGTTGTCGAGGTGCACGTGTCCGCACTGCGGCGCAAGCTTGGCGACGGCTCGATCGAGACAATCCGCGGCGGCGGCTACCGAATGCTTTCCCGTGCCCAGTAACCGCACCGGCTGGTTTCGGCGGCGGTCGATCCGCTTCCGCGTAACCGTCGCTGCGTCTGCTGCCCTGCTCGTTGCGCTCGTGGTCGGTGCCTTCGCCCTCATTGCCCTGCAGCGCAGGTCGATGGTCGATGAGATCGATCGAAGCCTCCGTGACCGGATCGTCGGTCTGATCGACAGCGCCCGGCTGGGCCAACTGACGTCAGCGGTGCCCGTGACAGGCCGCGAGACCGGCATCGTGCAGATCATTGCCGTGGACGGCACGGTGCTCGCCTCGACGCCAGGCCTCTCGACTGCCGCCGTGCTCGACCGGGTCCGGCCGAGCACTGGCTCGCCGGCGTATGCGTCGGTGAAGGACCTCAATGTCTTCGGCGACGTGAAGGACGACTGGCGGATCGCCGCGCTGGAAGTGGATTCGCGCATCGGCCCGGTCGGCATCTACGCCGCGACGACGCTCGACGGCGTGAACCACCTGAGCAACCGGCTGACGCTGCTCTTCGCTACCGGCATCCCGCTCCTCGAGGCACTGCTCATCCTCGTGGTGTGGTTCGCGGTCGCCCGCGCTCTGCGGCCGGTGGAGCTACTGACGACACAGGTGGACCGCGTGGACCCCGAGCACCTCGAGTTCCGGCTCACGCAGGAGCCGACCGGCGACGAGATCGAGCACCTGACATCCACGATGAACAACCTGCTCGAACGCCTGCACGACGCCCGCGAGCGTGAGCGTCGCTTCGCCGCTGATGCAAGCCACGAACTGCGCAGTCCGCTGGCCGCAGCACGGCTGGGCCTCGAGGTGGCCGTCGCGCACCCCGATCGAACGGACTGGCAGGAGGTCGCTGCGGACACCCTCGAGGAACTGGGGCGGCTGGAAGCACTGGCGCGTGACCTGCTGGACCTCACCCGGCTCGACACAGCCAGGACCGAGGCGGCGGCGAGACCCGTCGAGCTGCAACCCTTGGTGCACACCGAGCTCGAGCTCCGCCGCCTCCGCAGGCCCGACCTCGGCTACGCAAGCGAACTCTCGACGCTGGCGGTGAACGGCGTTCCCGAGCTGCTGCTCCGGGCGCTGCGCAACGCTCTGGACAACGCCGAGCGACATGCACGGTCGACGATCTCCGTGTCACTCGTTCGCGATGGCTCCGACGCCCTGCTCACGGTGACCAACGACGGCCTGTCGATCGATCAGCAGGACCGCGAGCGCGTCTTCCAGCCGTTCGTGCGTCTCGACGAGAGCAGGTCCTCTGACAGCGGGGGAACCGGACTCGGGCTCGCAATCGTGGCCGACATCCTCCGCGCCCACCGTGGTACGGCCACGTTCGTTGACCCACCGAATGGCGGGGGGACAGCGCTCGCACTCCGGATCCCAACACTGACGCCGAACAACTGGCTCCCTCCCGGACTACCAGCGGTTCCCGGACCCGTCTGACCGGGGTGGTGCCGGACCGCCTGCGGTCCCAGCGTGTCATGCGCCGGACCGGCTCGTGGTTAGCGTGAGACGCCCATGTCCTCGGTCGTCTCGGCATTCCTGATCAGCTTCGCCTTTATCTTTGTCGCCGAACTCGGCGACAAGAGCCAGTTGATGGCCCTCACCTTCGCCACGCGGTTCCCGATTCGGGTCGTGCTCGCGGGCATCACCACCGCCACTGCCGTCGTACACGCGGTGTCGGTGGGCATCGGCGCTGCTGTCGGTGCAGCGCTGCCGACCCGTCCCATCAAGGTGGTCGCTGCCGTGGCGTTCGTGATCTTTGCGCTCTGGACACTGCGCGGCGACCGATTGACCGACGAGGAACGGGAGCGGGCGCGCGAGGGAAGCCGGAGTGCGTTCTGGGTCGTGACCGTGGTGTTCTTCCTCGCCGAACTCGGCGACAAGACGATGCTTGCCACCATCACCCTCGCCACCGAGCACGGCATCCTCGGAACGTGGCTCGGCTCCACCGTCGGGATGGTCCTCGCGGACACGCTCGCGATCGTGGTGGGGCGTCGCCTGGGGGCGCGCCTGCCGGAGCGGGCGATCCGCATCGGCGCGGCACTGCTCTTCTTCGCCTTCGCGCTCTGGATGTTCGTCGAGGCTGCTTCCGCCTGACGGCGGATCAGGTCTCTGTGGTCAGACGGGCGAGCGCCAGCGGGGGTCGCTCGGCGAGGTTGAGCGTCTCGTGCGCACCGTTCGGGCGCAGGAGCTCGAGTCGGTCACTCGCGAAGGCTGCTGCGGCCGGCGTGCGCGCCAGCACGGTGGCCATCACCTCGGCTGCCTGACGGGACAGGCTGTGGAGATCTTGGTGACGGTGTAGGCGCGTACCGAGGTCCACCTGTCCGATCGCGGCGGCACCGAGGCTCGCTGCCACGTCGATGAGCATGGCGATCTCTGCACCCCACCCCTCGACGATCGGGAGCTGCTCGATGTGCTCGCGACGCACTGCGTACTCCCCCGAGAGTGGCTGCTGGAGCCCGGCGAGCTCCGGGAAAAACAGCGAGATGAGCGGGCGGGCGACGAGCTCGGTGGTTCGCCCACCCCCACCGTTGTCGGTTGGACGCGCGTAGGTGCCCTTCACGAGCGTCATGGTGTTCTCCAGTAGCAACGGCATCACCAGCCGGGTTACCCACGAGGCCTCGAAGCTGGTGACATCCCCGTCGCACCACACCACGAAGTCCCCAGAACTCGCGGCAAGCGTGGCCCAGAGCGCATTTCCCTTGCCACTACCCCGCCCGTAGAGGGCGTGCACCTCGTCGATGTGGACCACCCTCGCACCGGCCTGACGGGCCACATGACCCGTGCCGTCCTGCGAGCGGTCGTCGAGCACCACCAGCTCGTCCACGAGCGGGTTCGGGCCGGCGAGGAGCGGAAGCACCTTGCCAACCAGCTCGCCGATCGTGCCGGCCTCGTTGCGGCAGGGAATGCAGACCGAGACCGTCCGGTTGCCCTTGGCCGCCACGGCACTGCCGAGATCCCAGGCCGAGGTGTCGAACGCGCGAACACCGTCCGCCGTCATGGCTGCGCCCGCCTGTACGTTGCGGAACCGTGCTGATCTACGGAGTGGTGAACGCGTCGCCGGACTCGCTGAACGCGGACTCGATTGTGATGGGGCCGGACACCGCGCTGGCCCGGGCCCAGATGTTGCTCTCGCAGGGGGCCGACGCCATTGATCTCGGGGGCCAGGGCTCCACCGACAACGCGACCGTCGTGCCGTGGCAGACCGAGTGGGAACGTCTTGAACACGTGGTTCCTGCCCTGGCGGCGCTCGGCGTGGGGCTCAGCGTGGACACCTGGCGGCCCGAGGTGGCCCGCAGGGCACTCGGAGCGGGGGCCACCATGATCAATGCTGCGGACGGCATGCAGACCGACGAGATGTGGCAGGTGGCGGCCGACTTCGACTGCCCGATCGTGGTGCCGTTCCTGTCGGGCCCGAACCCGCGCGAGATGGAGCACGTCCGCACGGACCCCGTCGGCACGATTGTCGACTTCTTCGAGGCACGTCTCGCCGACGCCGACCGCTACGGCCTGCGACACCGGTGCATCATCGACCCCGGCACCGGCTTCGCCCCCAGCAACTGGCCGTGGGAAGAGCGCTACCTCTACCAGAAGCGTGTGTACAGCAATCTGGACGCGCTCCGCCGATGGGGACTGCCGCTCTACATCGCGCTGCCATGGAAGGACACCCCACAGCACTGGGAACTCATGGAGATCGTGTTGCGCCAACAGCCCGAATACGCACGGGTGCATTACCCCGACAGAGTGCGGGCGATGGAGCAGCGTCTCGGCCTGAGCTGAGCCCACCCGGATCATCCTTGCCACGTGATCAGCCCTCTGCGTCGACGAGCGCAGCGAGCTCACCGATCGGCCACACGCCGCCCTTGGGAAGCAGGTCGTCCCACGCCTCAGGGCAGCGCTCCGGTGCGACGTCGGAGAGCGGGTGCAGCACGAAGCGGCGCTGGGCGATGCGCGGGTGCGGAACGAGGAGATCCTCAGTGCTGATGGTGGCGTCGTCGTAGAACAGCAGGTCGATATCGAGCGTGCGGGGCCCCCAGTGCACGATTCGCTGCCGGCCCGCCATCGCCTCGATGCGCTGGCAGCGGCGGATGAGCGCGAACGGGTCGAGCGGCGTCTCCACCACGGCAACCATGTTGAGGTAGGCGCCCTGTTGGTCCGGTCCCCCGACCGCATCGGTCTCGTAGACGCGGGACACCCGGACCACGGAGCCGAGCTGTTCCACACCGAAGCGGAGGAACCCGACACGGTCGCCGAGATTGCTCCCGAGCGCAACGATGGCGAGGTGCTGCTGGCGGGCCGGCACATTGAGCTGCTTGCGATCGCGACGGATGCCCACCGCAGTCGACTGCAGGTCCTCGGGAATCGGCGGGCGCAGCTTGGTCAGCGTGACCTCCACCGCCTCGACACGATCGACCAGCAGCGCCTCCGCAGCGATGCGGTGCGCGAGGCGCTCGAGCAGGAGGTCCTTGGACTCACGCATCACGGCTGCGGCCCGCTCGGCAACCAAGCCGTAGTGGGCGGTGTCGGCAAGCTCGTCGGAGAACCCCGCGTCCGACAGATCCACCTCGAGCACGAGATTCACCTCGAGGGGCTGTGGCGCCTCACGCTCGTGCGGCAAGACTCCCACGAGTGTCATCACACGAAGTCCGTTGATCTCGATCCGGTCCATGGCGACCCCCTCTCTCGCGGCACGTTATCTACGGCTGGTGTCGAACCCCCGTGGCCCGACCGGCTCGAACAGGTCAGCCGTTGGCCGTGCGCCGTTCCTGCAGAAGCGCAGTGACAACCTTGCCGTCGGCCTGCCCCTTCGTGGCTTTCATCACACGGCCGACGAGCGCGCCCGCTGCCTTCTCCTCGCCCGCGCAGTACTTGCCCCAAGCAGCAGGCTCTCCCGCAATGGCCTCGTCGACTGCCACGGCGATCGCGCTCGTGTCCATCGCTTCGTAGCCCTTCGACCTCGCGATGGCCGCTGGGTCCGCGCTGGCGGTCTCCAGCATCGCTGCCAGCACGTCCTTGGCCTGGGTAGCGGTGAGTTCACCGCTGCGCTCCATCACCGTGAGTCTCGCGAGTCCGTCCGCCGGCACGGCGGGGTTCGGGCCCGCCTCCGCGAAGGCCTGCTGGACGTACACGAGTACACGCTCCCCGACCCCGCCCGCGTCCACCGACGCGAGTACGTACGCGTCCTGACCGCGATCGACGACTGTCCACACTGCGGCGCTGTCGGCGGGAACCCCGAGGAAGGCACCGAGCGCTGCCCGCCGGGCCGCAGGGAGCACCGGCATCGCGCTGCGCACCCGCTCGATCCACTCACGGTCGGGCACGAGCGGCACGAGATCCGGCTCGAGGAAGTAGCGGTAGTCGTCCGCATCCTCCTTCACTCGCAGGGTGTGGGTGCGCCCGTCGCTCTCGTTCCAGTGCCGGGTCTCCTGACGGATCCGGTCTCCCGCCTCGAGCAGGTCGACCTGACGCCGTGCCTCGTACTCGATGGCCCGACCGAGGGACCGGACCGAGTTCACGTTCTTGATCTCGCAGCGGGTGCCGAGCGGTTCTCCCGGCCGGCGCACCGACACGTTCGCGTCGACTCGCATCGAGCCCTCTTCCATCTTGGCGTCCGAGGCCTCAATGGCAACGAGGATCGCCCGCAGTTCGTTGACGTAGTCCTTGGCCTGGTCGACCGTGCGGATGTCTGGCCGGGACACGATCTCCACGAGCGGCACACCGGCACGGTTGAAGTCGATGAGACTGCCCTCGCTGCCGTGGATCCGCCCGTCGCCGCCAACGTGGGTGGACTTGCCGGTGTCCTCCTCGAGGTGCGCTCGCTCCACACCTATCCGCGTGCCGTCGGGAAGGTCCAAGAAGCCGTCGAGGTTGAGCGGCTGGTCGTACTGGCTGATCTGGTACGCCTTGGGCATGTCCGGGTAGAAGTAGTTCTTCCGGTGGAACGTGCACGGTTCGATCCGGCAGTTGAGCGCGAGGCCCACCCGCATCGCGAGCTCGACAGCATGCTCGTTGAGTACCGGGAGCGCACCGGGGAGCCCGAGGGTGACGGGGTCGATGTGCACGTTTGCGTCGTCGCCGAAGCGGTTCGGGCTCCCGCTGAACAGCTTCGTGCGCGTGGCGAGCTCCACATGCACCTCGAGGCCCACGACCAATTCCCATCCGGGGACGATCTGCTCGCTCACTTTGCGGCCTCCTCGAGCGCTGCGGCGACACGGAACATCACCGGTTCGCCGAGTGTCGGCGCCATGATCTGCACGCCCGCCGGGAGCCCAAGCTCGGCCGTGCCGAACGGCACGCTCATCGCCGGGTGTCCGACGAGGTTGGTCGGGATCGTGTACGTGTCGCAGAGGTACATGGCGAGCGGGTTGTCCCCCTTGGACCCCAACTCGAACGCGACCGTCGGAGACGTGGGTGTGAGCAGCACGTCCGCCTTTGCGTACGCTGCAGCGAAGTCGTTGGCGATGAGACGCCGGATCTTGAGGGCCTTGCCGTAGTAGGCGTCGAAGTAGCCCGCAGACAACGCATAGGTGCCGATCATGATGCGACGCTTCACCTCGTCGCCGAAGCCGGCAGCGCGGGTGGCGCTGTACATCGCGTTCGTGTCCGGTGCCTCGACCCGCATGCCGAAGCGCACGCCGTCGTAGCGTGCGAGGTTGCTCGACGCCTCTGCCGGGGCCACGAGGTAGTAGGCGGTGAGCCCGTAGGTGAACGCAGGCACCTGAACGTCGACGATGCTCGCGCCCTGCGCCTCAAGCGCAGCAAAGGCCGCATCGAGGCGGGCCATGATGCCGGGATCAGCCCCGGCGGGCAGGTCGGTGATCCGCCCGATGCGAAGACCCTCGACACCCTTGCCGAGTTCCTGACGCAGTTGCATCGCCGGCTGGGGGATGCTCGTCGAGTCCCGGGCGTCGTGACCGCTGATGACCTCCATGAGCAACGCAGCGTCCTCGACGGTGTGCGTGAACGGGCCGATCTGGTCGAGGCTGCTCGCGAAGGCGATCAGGCCGTACCGGGACACAGCCCCGTAGGTGGGCTTCACGCCCACCACTCCGCACAGCGCTGCGGGCTGGCGGATGGACCCTCCCGTGTCGGAGCCGATAGCGACCGTTGCGAAGTCAGCGGCCACGGCAGCTGCTGAGCCGCCGGACGACCCGCCGGGCACGCGGGACGTATCAAGCGGGTTCCGTGTGGGGCCGAACGCCGAGTTCTCCGTGGATGAGCCCATGGCGAACTCGTCGAGGTTGGTCTTGCCGACGAACACGGCGCCGGCGGCCGCTAGGCGCTCAACGACCGATGCGTCGTACGGAGGCTTCCAGCCCTCGAGGATCCGGGAGGAGCACGTGGTGGGTACTCCACGGGTGCACAGGTTGTCCTTCAGCGCGATCGTGACTCCGGCGAGCGGGCCCAGATCCTCGCCGGCAGCAACCCGCCGGTCGATGTCTGCTGCGCGGGCTCGCGCCGCATCCTGCGTCACCAGGTTGAACGCGTGAATCTCCGCCTCGCGGGAGGCGACGCGCGCAAGGTGCTCCTCGAGCACGTCGGCTGCCCGGAGCGAACCGGAACGAACCCCTGCCGCCGTATCGACCGCTGTGCGCGGCGTCACAGGTCGATCCCGAGGATCGGCGGGACGCGGAAGCGGTGCTGCTCGGCGGCCGGAGCCATGGCGAGCACCTCGTCACGATCCAGGGTCGGCTGCTCGACGTCGGGGCGCATGACGTTCACCAGCGGGAACGGTTGGCTCATCGGCTCGACACCCGAGAGATCGAGAGCATCGATGTCCTCGAAGTGGTCGAGCATCTTCGCGAGTTGCTCGGTGTAGCGGTCGAGGTCTGCCTCGGACATGTTCAGGCGGGCCAGTTTGGCCACCTTCGCGACGTCGGCCCTAGTGATGTGAACGGACACAAGGGGCGAGGATACGGCCCGCGGGCCTCGGTCAGCCTGCCGCGCCCTGATCCGGCTCGTCCGGGGGCGAATCCTCGCCAGTGACGACACCGGCCGGCACGTCCCCGGGGGCGTCGTTAGCCTCGACGGTCTCGGGCCGACGGGAATCCCACACGAGCCACGCCACAGCACCGACGAAGACGATCATCGAGACCCAGGTATTCACCCGGAGTCCGGCGATCTCGTTGGCACGATCGATCCTCAGGCTTTCCACGCCGAATCGCAGCGCCGAGTACCCAACGAGGTACATCGCGAGCAGGCGACCCGGCCGGGGCTTCCGGTACCGGTCGATGAGGATGAGTACGACGCAGATCAGCACGTTGCCGATCGACTCGTACAGGAAGGTCGGATGGAACAGCGTGCCCGAGTCGTATCCGAGCGGCAGGTGATCGTCGTCCACCCGCAGGCCCCACGGCAGCGTGGTGGGACGGCCGAACAGTTCCTGGTTCCAGTAGTTGCCCCACCGCCCGATCGCCTGCGCAAGCGGGATGCTCGGCGCCGTGATCGTTGCGATACGGCGCGCGCTGATGCCCTGCCGCTTCGCTGCGGCGATCCCGACGATGATGCCGGCGATGAGGCCACCCGGGATGCCGAGACCGCCCTGCCAGATCTTCGGGATATCCGAGAGATGGTGCTGGTACCGGCTCCAGTCGGTGATGACGTGGTAGATCCGCGATCCGATCATCCCGGCGATCACGCTCCAGATGATCACGGTCGACATCTGGTCCTTGTTGCCCCACTGCTTCTTCTCGGCGCGGTACGAGGCCAGCCAGCCTGCGGCGAGCACGCCCAGACCGATCATCAAGCCGTATGCGCTGAGGCGCAGCGGACCGAGCTTGACCGATCCGGAGCCGGGGCTCGGGATCGCAGCAACAAGGGCGTGGGGGATGGGGAGCATCAAGACGTTCAGCGCCCGGCAACCTGGAGACCGAACGCCACGGACCGCTCGAACACGAGGTCCTTGTCGTAGTCCATCGTGGCAACGTGGTAGCTGCGCTCGAGAGCAACGCGCTCGACCGGTCCCGCAAAGCCGGCGGCGAGGAAGTCCGCCTGCGACGGGTCCACCACGTGATCCTGCGGCGAGTTGAGCAGGAGCAGCGGCATCGTCATTGACGAGTACCTCGGTGCGAGGTCCTCAAGGCCTGCTATGAGCGAGAGCAGCGGGTTGATGGGCGTGCCCTCGTACGCCGTTTCCCTCACGTCCGGGTCCGCGATGTCCGAACCGATCCCGGGGATCACCGACATTCCCTGCTCGAGGAAGTCCTCGAGCATCTCGATGATCTCGGGCGGTTGGGGCTGGGTTGCCGGATTGATACAGACGAGCCCGAGCACCTCGGGGTGCATCGATCCGACCCACAGCGTGAGGGCCCCGCCCATGCTCAGGCCGGCGACGACGACACCCGACGAACGGGACGCAAGCCGCTGGTAGGCGTCCTCCACCGCTGCCGTCCAGTCCGCCCACGTGGTCGGCACCATGTCCTCCACGTGGGTTCCGTGACCGGGCAGACGCGGGAGTTCGACGTGGAAGCCGGCCGCCGCGAATGCCTCGGCGACACCGCGCATTGATCCCGGGTTACCGGTGAACCCGTGGATGCAGAGCGCACCGGGGGCGCCCTGCTCGGCGGCGTGCGACCACGGATCGGCGCCGGGGAGAATCGGATGGCTCATGGACAAGTGTCTAGCAGCAAGTGCAGGGAACCCAGAGCGGTTCCCGGGGCGCCCGCGTTCAGCGACGGTCCGGACGCGTAGCCTGTCCGGGAATGCCCCAGAGCCCCGCCAAACGGCCTCCCTACGGAGCGCGACGCGTCTCGCCGTCGCATCCCCGCGGCCGACGCCGAGCGGACATGAGTACGTGGGCAGCGGTCGTCCCGGTGCTCACGCTTGTTCCCGGTTGGCTGCTCGCCATGGCACTGTTCTGGCTGCCGCTGCGGCTTGCCCTGCACACGAGGTTCTGGGTGTTCTGCCTGATCTACCTCGCAATCGGCACGCTGCTCTTCCTCCGGCCGGTGCAGCGCGTGGCACTCGTTCGGCTCGTCGGTGCGCGCCGCCTCACCCGGGACGAGCGGGCGATCGTGGACCCGGTGTGGGGACAGCTCACGCAGTCGATGAGGTCATCGCCGCGGCGTTACGTCCTCGCCGTTCTCGACGCCGACGACCTCAACGCGTTCGCGTGCGGGGGCCACCTCGTGGTCGTCACCTCCTACGCCATCAACGTCCTGCCGGACTTCGAGCTCAGTGGGGTGCTCGCCCACGAACTCTGCCACCACCTCGGTCTCCACACGATCGCCCTCACCGTCCGGCACTGGCTGGGAATGCCGGTGACCGTGCTCGCACGCATCGGCTTCTTCCTCGAACACGTCGCCCAGGCGGCGACGGCCTCCTTCGCCCGTCGGTCGGGTGGGCTCACAATCGTCGGCACCGCAATCGCCACCGTGCTCCGGATCGGGGCCTGGCTGATGCTCGTCACCGTCTTGCTGTCGAACGCCCTGTCGAACCTCGTCGGTCGCACGGCCGAGTTCGAGGCAGACAAGCGGGCCGTTCAGCTCGGCTACGGTCCGGCGCTGTCGGCGGCCCTCCGTCGCTTCGTGAGCACCGGACATGCTTCCCCACCGAACTCGTGGAGGGCGCGGGCGTTCGCCTCGCACCCATCAGCACGCCTGCGGATCGCCCGGATCGACGCGCAACTGCGCGAGCGGCAGCGGCACCCCGACCGGGCCCGGCGTCCGCTGCAGGCCTGAACCCCCACGACTCTGCGGTCAGACGGCCCGGGCGTACACCGCGTACAACGGGTCGCCGGGCGTGCCGGGTGGGGTGCGCAGTTCGATAACCGGCTCGTCCCACCCGAGTCCGGGTTGTGCACTCCGCCGGTAGTAGAGAGCGACGAGCAGACCGTGCTGCTCCTCGCTGGTCTTCGTCCAGCCCTGGATGACCTTCGTCGGGAAGTAGCGGTTCGAGAACGTATTGACGAACAGACCCCCGGGCCTGAGCACGCGGCGGACCTCGCTGAACACATCGAGCGGGCGGATCAGGTAGTCCACGGACACACAGCACGTCACGGCGTCGAAGGAGGCGTCCTCGAACGGGAGCGTCGGGTCGTCGTTCAGGTCGTAGACGACGGCCTCGCTCGCCTGTTGGTTGGCGGTGAGCTCCGCAGCATTGAGCCCGAGCACCACGAGCTCCGCCGGGGCAGTCCGGAAGTGCGAGATCCACGACGACATGAGGTCCAGCACCCGGCCCCCAATCCCGAGTTCCTCGTACAGCGCGCCAACCGCTGCGATCGCACGGTCGTCGATGTGGGTGACAAAACGGTCGTGCTCGTAGAACATGGAGTCAGGGAGTGGGTCCACCCGGGAGAAGAACCCGGGAGGGAACGGAAGCTCTTGCGGCGGGCCGAGATCTGGCTGTCCGGCAGCCCGTTCGCCCGGCGTTGGCGTCGTTTCGTCGCTCACGAACCCCACGATGGCATGCCCGGCGCCATTTGGGAGTGTCGCAGGGGCCCTCGGGCTTCTAGCCTCGGCTCTGATGTACCGCTACCTGTGGACCCCACTGACGCTCGGACCGGTGACGGTGCGAAACCGCATCGTGTTCTCGGCGCACCTCACGAACTACGCGAGGGACGGCAAGCCGACCGAACAGCACGCCGCCTATTACGGCGCCCGGGCGGCCGGCGGGGCGGGGCTCATCATCACCGAGGAGCACTCGACCCATCCGACGGACTGGCCGTACGAGAAGCTCATCCACGGCTTCCACCGCGATGTCATCCCCGGGTACCGCCGCATCACCGACGAGGTGCATCGTCACGGCGTGCCGATCTTTGCCCAGATCAACCACAACGGCGGCCAGGCATCTTCGATGTACTCGCGGCTACCCGTCTGGGCACCGTCACCGGTGGCCGACCCCCTGTTCCGCGAGGTGCCCAAGGCCGTGTCGCATGCCGAGATCGCAGACATTGTCGCCGGGTACGCACTCGTGGCCGAGCACTGCGCCGAGGGTGGCTTCGACGGCATCGAACTGCAGTGCTCCCACTCTTCGATCGTGCGCGGGTTCCTCTCGCCGGCAACGAACAAGCGGACCGACGAGTACGGCGGCAGCCTTGTGAACCGGGTACGCATCCTCGCCGAGATCGTTGCGGCCGTTCGCAAAGTGGTCGGCAACCGCCTCGCGCTCGGCGTGCGCATCTGCGGCGACGAGTTCATCGACGGGGGAACCACGATCGACGAGGCCGTCGAGGTAGCCAAACTGGTTGAGGCAACCGGCCAAGTGGACTACATCAACACCTCGATCGGGGTTGCTACCGCAAGCCTGTTCATGATCGAGGCGTCGATGCACATCCCGCCCGGCTACGCGATGTTCATCCCCTCGGCGATCCGCAAGGCCGTTGACCTCCCGGTGGTGGGCGTCGGCAGGTTCAAGGACCCGCTGCAGGCCGAGCGCGCGCTCGAGGAGGGTCACTGCGACCTCGTCGGCGTGGTGCGTGGCCAGATCGCGGACCCGGACTTCGCGTCGAAGTCGCGGTCCCGCGCCACCGAGGACATCCGTCTCTGCCTGTCGTGCAACCAGGAGTGCGTGGGGCGCATGGGCCTGAACCGCTGGCTCGGCTGCATCGAGAACCCGCGCACCGGCCGTGAGTCCCAGGGGGTCGGTCTGTCCCGCCCGACATCGAAGCGCCGCAACGTCATGGTGGTAGGTGCCGGGCCGGCCGGGCTGCAGGCCGCCATCGCAGCCGCGCGCAACGGCCACACCGTGACCGTCTACGAGAAGGAACCGGTTCCCGGAGGGCAGGTCCGCATCGCGGCATCGGTGCCCAACCGCGCCGAGTTCGGCGACATGATCCGTAACCAGATCATCGAGTGTCAACGGCTGGGCGTCACCATCGAGTACGGCGTGGGCGTGTGGCCCGGCCTCGTCGAGGAAAAGAAGCCCGACCACGTGGTTGTCGCCATGGGTGCCGAGCCTCAGCGACCGTGGTGGGTGCCCGGCGATGCGCAGCGCGTGTGCGACGTGCGGGACGTGCTGACCGGCGCTGCCTCCCCCACCGGAGCCGTGGTGGTCATCGACGAGATCGGCTTCCACCACGCAACCTCGGTGGGTGAGTTGCTCGCCGACCGCGGGTGCAGCGTGGAGATCGTCACGCCGGGCATGGTGGTCGGCCAGGACCTCGGCATCACGCTCGACATGGAGAACTGGTGGATGCGGGCCACCAAGAAGGGCATCGTGCAGACCACAGACCTCGTCCCCATGGGGCTAGAGGTGGGCGAAGCCGGGAACACGCTGAATCTCTTGCACCACCCCACGGGGTCAAACGTCGTGCGGGCACCTGACTGGGTGGTTCTCGCCGTTCCCGGCGGCCCCGTGGAATGGCTGTACAGCGACCTCAAGGCCGCCGGCTGGAGCGTCGACCGGGTGGGCGACTGCCTAGCACCCCGACGCGCCCATGCTGCCGTTGTCGAGGGCGAGCGGGCCGGCGCCTCCGTCTAGCTGGTTCGAACCGTTAACCCCACAGGGTGACGGTACGAGCCCAACTCGCGCCGGTTAGCGTCTCGGGGAACATGTACGCAGGGATCATCAGCCAGCTCTTCGACAATCTCGACGTCTGGTCGAGCAACTATTGGTATCTCGGCGTCATCTTCGGGCTCGCCTACCTCGACTCGGTGCTCCCGATCGTGCCCAGCGAGCTCTGCGTCATCATCGGCGGCGTAGCCGTGTCGACGGGCGGTGCCAGCTACAGCCTTTGGCTCGTCATTGCGTGCGGCGCCGCAGGGGCGTTCCTCGGGGACAACAGCGCCTACGGCCTCGGCAAGCTGTTCGCCGATCGCTTCGAGCGCCGAGCGTCCCGCAAGGCGGGATTCCGCAAGCGGCTCCAGTGGGCCCACGACCAGCTCGAGAGTCGGGGCGGCCCGCTGCTCATCACGGCCAGGTTCATCCCCGGCGGCAGGACAGCACTCACCCTCGCGAGCGGCATCACCCGCCAGCCCCATCGTTGGTTCGCCGGCTGGGCGGCAATCGCAGCCGTTGTCTGGGCGGGCTACGCGGCCGGCCTCGCCTATGTGATCGGCAAGCCCTTCGCCGACAACCACACCGCGGCCCTGCTCGTCGCGTTCGGCGCGGCTCTGGTCGTCAACGTGGCTATCGAGGTTGTCCGGAAGGTCCGTGGGCACGTGAAGCCCGTAGCGGTCCCCACCCTCGAGGTCATGGAGACAGCGATGACGGATCCCCAAACGTGACCGGCAGCACTCCCGGGCTCTAGCCTCAGTTCATGCTCGCTGTTCTCTTCGCCCGAGATGGGGCCGTTCCGGCCGGTGGCGACGAGGTCGTCGCCGAGTGTGGCGGGAGGGTGCTCGTGTGCGGCACCGGTGCACACGAGGCAGCCGCAGCCCTGCAGGTTCAGGGGGCACGGGCAGTGGAGACCGGACAGTTCGAGCCGGGGACCCTCGCCCAGCAGATCGCGCCGCTCCTCGATGACGACATCGTGGTGCTGCCCGGAAGTCCTGATGGTCGCGACCTTGCGCCCCGGCTTGCTCATGTGCTCCGCCGCCGCTTACTCGCCGGCGCGATCCGGGTCACCGAGCACGAGGTGTTTCTCGCCCGCGGGGGCGGCAGGGAGATCCACGAAGTCACCGTGGACGGTCCATTCGTTGCCACCATGGTGCCCGGCGTTCGCGGCACCGTGCCCACTCCTGAGGCGGACCACGGTGTCCCTTCGGTGGCCGAGAAGGTGGTTGCGGGCACGGCCAGCGGGACCGACTGTGCCGTACTCGAGGTGCTCGGGCCGGATGTAGCCACCATGGATCTCGCCGAGGCACCGCGCATTCTCGGTGGCGGTGCCGGTCTCGATTCCTCCGAGCGCTTCGACCAACTCACCCGTGTCGCCACCGCACTCGGCGCCTCCGTGGGTGCCACCCGTGTGGTTACGGACCGGGGCTGGCTGCCGCACGCCCGCCAGATCGGTACAACGGGGTGTGTGATCGACCCCGAGTTGTACCTCGCCTTCGGGATCAGCGGGGCGGTCCAGCACACTGCTGGGCTCGGGCAGCCGCAATACATCCTCAGCGTGAACACCGATCCCCACTGCCCGATGATGCAGCTCGCAGACCTCGCGATCGTCTGCGACGCGAACGCTGCACTCGACGCACTCGAGGCGCGCATGGCAGAGCGGATGGCTGGTCAGCGTGGCTGAGGGCAACGTGGACTTCGACGCGATCGTTGTCGGCGCGGGGCCCGCGGGGTCGTGCGCTGCGCTGGAACTGGCGCGCGCCGGCAAGAGCGTGCTGCTGATCGAGCGCGGCCCGTTCCCCGGAAGCAAGAACATGTACGGCGGCGTGGTGTACCCGCGCATCCTTGACGAGCTCGTGCCCCAGTGGTGGGAGGAGGCACCCATCCAGCGGTGGGTCACCCGGCGCTCCACCATGATCATGACGCCTACCCAGGCGCTCACGATCGACTTCCGGTCCCAGAACTGGGCCGCACCGCCCTACAACGGCGCCACTGCGTACCGCCCGGACTTCGATCACTGGCTCGCCGGCAAGGCAACCGATGCCGGAGCACAACTGTTGTGCTCCACGGTGGTTACCGGTGTCCTGCGCGACGCGGCGGGGGCCGTCATCGGCGTGCGGACGGACCGACCTGACGGGGACCTCACGGCAAAGGTGGTCATCGCCTGCGACGGGGTCAACAGCTTCATCGCCAAGGAGGTCGGCCTCTACGGCAAGGTGGACGCGGCCAACTACACGCTCGGCGTGAAAGAGACGCTCGCGCTCCCCAAGGAAGTGATCGACGAACGGTTCGGAGTGCGCGGCCGCGAAGGCGTGGACTTCGAGGTGGTCGGTTGCACCGAGGGCGTGAACGGAGGCGGGTTCCTCTACACGAACCTCGACACTGTGTCGCTCGGTGTGGTGCTGAAGCTACCGAGGCTCGCAGCCCAGAAGAAGCGCCCCGAGGAGATCATCGCGTCGTTCAAGAAGCACCCGGCGATCGCGCCGCTCATCGAGGGTGCGGATCTCAAGGAGTACTCGGCGCACGTCATCCCCGAGGCCGGGTACAAGATGCTCCCGAAACTGGTCGGCCCCGGGCTGCTAGTGGCCGGCGACGCCGCTGCCCTCTGCCTCGCTGCCGGTATCTGGCTGGAGGGGATGAACTTCGCGATGGCATCGGGGATGTATGCCGGTCGTGCTGCCGCACAGGCGGTAACCCGCGGTAACACCGGGCCGGACGGCCTGAAGCCATACCTCGAGATGCTCAATTCCAGCTTCGTGCTCAAGGACCATCGCAAACTGCAGCACATCCCACACCTCGTGCTGTCTGACCGCGTGCAGAACCAGTACCCGGCGTTCGTCGCGAACATCGTGGAGCGCATGTTCCGGGTGGACAATCCCGCCCCCAAGCCGGGCCTGCGCCGCATCGTCCGCGAGGAGCGCAAGCGTGCCGGAATCCGTTGGCGCGATCTGTTGAGCGATGGTTGGACCGGCATGAAAGGTTTTAGCTGACATGACTGCATTCCGCACCGACTGGGGTTCGATCAGTTTCGACGACCGCATGTCGACCTCCGAGTTCCGCATCCACGAGCGGGCGCACATCGTGGTGGACGGCGATGCATGCCGTGGCTGCAGCACACAGGAATGTGTAGTGGCCTGCCCGGCGCGCCTGTTCGTGCCGACCTCCGACGGTGGCGTACTTTTCAACTACGAGCAGTGCTTCGAGTGCGGCACGTGCTACCTCGTCTGCAACACCGAGGGCGCCATCTCCTGGAACTATCCCGAGGGCGGTCACGGCATCGTCTTCCACCAGACGTGATGGTGGACCGATGACCGTTGTTGCCTGCCTCAAGTGGCTCACTCCCCATGATGCCGACGACCGCTTCGGCGGGATCTCGCCGGCCGATTCGTCCGCCCTCGAGTGGGCACTCCGCCTCGGGGCGGCACGCAACGAGCAGGTTCTTGCCGTGGCGGTCGGACCCGCCGCGGCAGATACTGCCCTGCGCGATGCGCTCGCGTGCGGGGCGCACCGGGCCATCCGTGTGGACTCAGCCGACGAACTGTCGAGCAACGATGTCGCCGCCGCGATCGCTGGTGCAATCGACGGGCTCGACGTGTCGTTCGTGTGCTGCGGCGACTATTCACTCGACCGCGGCACGGGTTCGGTACCCGCGTTCCTCGCAGCACAGATCGGGGCACGCCAGGCACTTGGGCTCATCGAGATCGTCCTCGGCAACGAGGTGATTGCGCTGCGGCGCCTCGACGGAGGGCGGCGGGAGCGTCTTCGTGTGGACGCGCCGGCGGTGCTCTCGGTGGAGGGAGCCACGGCAACCCTGCGACGTGCATCGCTCTCGGGCGCGCTCGCGGCGCGCACGGCACCGATCGATGTGCTTGCCGGTCCGGTGGGTTCGCACCTGCCGACCGCGCGCCGACCGTACCGGCCACGCGCGCGGGTACTGCCACCCCCGCAGGGCGAGACACTCGACCGGGTGAGGTCGCTGCTGAGCGGCGGTACCGCCACCAAGTCCCACGGTGTCCCGGTGGAGCTTGAGCCGGAGGAAGCCGCAGACCGAATCATCGCTGCGCTCGACGAATGGGGATACTCGTGAAACTTGGCGTATTCGGACTGAACAGTGGAGCGGTACACGGTGCAGACTCGGTTGCGGTGCTCGCCCCGCTCGCCGAGCAGCTTGGCTACGACTCGTGGTGGGCCGGCGAGCACGTGGTGCTCCCGTCGCCCCAGGTGCCGCCCTCCCCCGTCCGGCCGGAGACCCCGATGGTGGACCCGCTCGTGCACCTGCCGTTCGTGGCCGCGTTGACTCGCACGATGGCACTCGCTACTGGGATCATCATCATCCCGCAGCGCAACCCGGTGGTGCTCGCGAAGCAGGTCGCGTCGCTCGATGTGATGTCTGGCGGGCGCTTCTGGTTCGGTATCGGGGTGGGCTACCTCGAACCGGAGTTCCGCGCGATCGGCGCCCCGTTCGACGACCGTGGCCCGCGCACCGACGAGTACCTCGATGCGATGCACGCGCTCTGGACCCAGCCCGCGCCAATCTCGTTCAGCGGGCCCCGTGTGCAGTTCTCCGGGGTGGACGCGAACCCGCGGCCCCTCCAGCACGGTGGGCCCCAGATTGTGGTGGGCGGTCACGCTGCCCCTGCCTTCCGTCGGGCAGTGGCGCGAGGCCACCAGTGGTACGGCTTCTACCGGTCGCCGGAGCAGGTGGGCCAAGACATCGCCGCGCTGAGCACCGCTGCCGGACAGGTTGAGCGCCCTGCCCATCTCGGGCGCCTAGGGATCACCGTCACTCCGTCCGGCCCGCTCACGGCCGAGATGGTGGACGCGTACGCTGCTGTGGGCGTTGACCGCATCGTCACGATGCCCGGTGGAACGTCCCTGCAGGCGACGATTGACCGCATGACCACTGAGGCCGCCCTTGTCTAGGGCGGTCCTGGGGACAACTGCGGCCTCCCTCTAGCCGTCGATCATGCGGATCGCCGTTGTGGGTGCAGGAATTGGCGGCTCCGCGCTGGCGCTGTCACTCCGTGCTGCGGGCTTTAGGGATATCGACCTCTACGAGGCTGCCAGCGAGGTTCGCGAACTCGGTGTCGGGATCAATGTGCTGCCGCACGCTGCGCGCGAACTCACCGAGCTCGGTCTCGCGCGAGAGCTTGACAGCGTGGCCGTGCGGACGGCCGAGCTGAGCTACCACAACCGTTTCGGCCAGCAACTGTGGATCGAGCCGCGCGGCATCGAGGCCGGATACCGGTGGCCCCAGTGGTCGATCCATCGCGGACACCTGCTGGGTGTTCTCCTCGGCACAGTGAGGCAGCGCATCGGTGACCACCGGATTCACCTCGGGCACCGCGTCGATCCGCACGACCTCACGATGATCGATGCAGACGTGATCGTTGGGTGCGACGGGGTGCACTCGGCACTGCGTCAACTGGTCGTTCCGGGAGAGGGCGCTCCCCTGTGGAACGGCGTGACCATGTGGCGGGGCGTGACCGTAACCGACTCGTTCCTTGGCGGGCGACGAATGGTGATGGCCGGACGCCTCAGCCGCCGGGTGATCGTCTACCCGCTTCGTGATCTCGGCGACGGACGCCAGTTGGTCAACTGGGTGGTGGCGGTGCGAACGGGCGATGGGCGGCCGATGCCGAAGCAGGACTGGACCGCTGAAACGGACCCGGCCGAGGCTCTTGCGGAGACGGAGGGGATCGAACTCGACTTCCTCGACCTCCGGCACCTCATCGGCGGGTGCGAGTCCGTGCTCAAGTACCCAATGGCCGATCGGGAACCGATTCCGTCCTGGCGGACGGGCCGGGTCACGCTCCTCGGCGATGCGGCACACCCCATGCAACCCAACGGATCGAACGGCGCTGCGCAGGCCATCCTGGACGCGCGCGTGCTGGCGCGCGAGTTGGTAAGACATGCAGGCTCCGCAACGCCGCTCGCAGCGCTCGACACCTACGAGGCCGAGCGAATCCCCGCTACGACGGCAGTGGTCCTCAGCAACAGGAGGGCCGGACCGGAGCGCATTCTTGATCTGGCCGCTGACCGCAGCCCCAACCGGTTCGAGCGTCTCGAGGACGTGGTTTCCGCCGCCGAAGTAGGAGCGATCGTCGAGGAATACCAGCGCACGGCGGGGTTTGATCCAGATGTGCTCAACAACCGTGCCTCGCTCCACGCGCGACTTGAGGGCTGAGACCTTCAGCACACAGCCGAGTGCGAACCGCGCTCGCCCGTTCCTCCTTCACGGCCAAGCCCCGTGCGTCACCCACCGAACTAGCCTGCGATCGTGGGCGAACTGGGCGCGACGACGTGGACGACAGTGGGATCGCAGCGTCGCGTGTTCGTCGTGGTGCCGATCGGGTCGCTCGAGCAACACGGTCTGCACCTTCCACTCGGTACGGACACCACGATCGCAGTTGCGCTCGCACGTGCTCTCGGTGAGCGCCGCTCCGAGGTGCTCGTTGCGCCCCCCATCGCCATCGGCGCGAGCGGGGAGCACGCCGGATTCCCGGGAACGCTGTCGATCGGCAGCGATGTGCTCGCGGGTGTTGTTGTCGAACTGGTTCGCTCCGCCGACTGGGCCACCGGAGTCGTGCTCGTGAACGGTCACGGGGGGAACAGCGCCGCGTTGTCCGGGGCGATCGACACGCTGCGCTACGAGCAACGCAACGTGCTGCCGTGGTGGCCGACCCCGCCGCGTGACCCGCGCAGCGACGCTCACGCCGGTTGGCTGGAGACGTCCGTGATGATGCACCTCGAGCCGGGTGCTGTTCGGACCGACCTGGCGGAGCCCGGCGATACCCGGCCCCTCGCGTCCATCTTCGATGACCTCCGACAGCGCGGCGTACGGGGCGTTTCTCACAACGGGGTGCTGGGCGATCCCACCGGAGCGAACGCCGAAGACGGCGCAGCCGTGTTCGCCGCCTGGGTGGCCGACCTCACGGCGCGCTTCGACGCGTGGGCCACATGAGCCGCTTCGAGCTCGACCCGTCGGCACGGCTCAATTCGGACCGCCGTGTGCTGATCGGCGGGTCGCCCGTCTCGCTGTTCCGTCTGAGCGCCCGCGGCTCTGCGATCATCGACCGGATTAGATCAGGCGAATCGCTCGCGCCCGGACATGCTGCGCTCACCGATCGGCTCGTCGCCGCGGGGGTGCTCCACCCGGTCTACGAGCCCGGACACGGACCGACCGCGTCGGACGTCACGCTCGTGATTCCGGCGTACGGGGCCGACGCCAGACGGGTGCAGGGCCTGGCCCAGCGCACCGGGGCGGCACGCACCATCGTGGTGGACGATGCCTCCCCCGTTCGCTTCCCGGAGGTGCCCGGCATCGAGGTGTTGCGACTCGGCACGAACCGCGGGCCGGGCGCCGCTCGCCAGGCCGGCCTCGAGATGGTCACCACACCGTTCATCGCGTTTCTGGATGCCGACACCGAGGTGGACGGGGGCTGGCTCGACGCGCTACTGCCGTGCTTCGCTGCGGAGTCCGTCGCCCTCGCCGCTCCCCGCGTTCGTCCCCGTCCGACGGAGCCCGGGGCACCAGCGATTGCGGTGTTGCTCGCCCGGTTCGAGGCGCTACGAGGGCCGCTCGATCTCGGGCCGGTCCGCGGGCGGATACGGGCGGCGACGCGAATCTCGTACGTTCCCGCTGCGGCGCTCGTGTGTCGAACGGCCGCGCTCCGGGAATGTGATGGTTTCGATCCCGGCATGCGGCTCGGCGAGGATGTGGACCTGGTGTGGCGGCTCGATGATGCCGGGTGGATGTGTCGGTACGAGTCGGCGACCGAGGTGCGCCACGACGTCCGGCCCACGCTCGGGGCGTGGCTCCGCCAGCGGTCGGGCTACGGATCCTCGGCGACCGACCTCGCCCTCCGGCACCCCGGTTCGGTGTCGCCGGTGCAGGTGTCGGTCTGGAGCGCGGTGTCGTGGGTCCTCCCCGCGATCGGGCTCCCGGCACTCGGCGCGGTCGTTGCAGCAGGCTCGACTGCAGCGCTCGCGCAAAAACTGCCCGCGATTCCGGACAGAGCGGCGCAGGCGGTCAGGCTTGCCGGCCTCGGACACCTGCACGCAGGGCGCATCCTGGCCACCGCCCTCATGCGTTCGTGGTGGCCAGTCGCGCTCGCGGGCGCGCTCATCTCGCGCCGGATGCGCAAGGTGCTGCTCGTCTCAGTCGCCGTACCGACCCTCCTCGAGTGGTGGAAGGTACGTCGATCGCTCGATCCCGTCCGGTTTGCAGCGCTGCGGCTGCTCGACGACGGCGCCTACGGGTTTGGACTCTGGCGAGGTGCATGGCGTCGGCGCTCAGCGGCCGCTCTGCTGCCGGATCTGACGAACTGGCCCGGTCGGGCGGCACGTCAAGGTTCGAACGGGACGGGGAATGCCACACCGGTGGGGGGCGCTCAGCAGTAGCGTCCCGACCGATGGGTTTGACGCTGTATGTCGACACGGCCGCATGGCGGTCCATGATCGACGGGGTTCGGCGGGATTTCCCCGACCTCATCCCAGTGGTCAAGGGGAACGGCTACGGCTTCGGGCGAGCCTTTCTTGCTGAGCAAGCCGCAGCGTTTGGCGCCACCGAGGTGGCGGTTGGCACCGTGTTCGAACTGGGGGCCATCGCCCATCTGCCGCTCCGGGCAACGGTGCTCACCCCCAGTCTGGATCTGGACAAGGTGCAGGTTCCTGAATCCGCAACGCTCACCGTCGGCTCCTTCGAGCAACTCGAGCATCTGGTTCGACACCGGCCTCGCGGCCCGGTGGTGCTGAAGGCGATGACCACCGTCCGACGCCATGGTTTCGACGTGGGTGACATCGCTGCGGCTCTCGACACACTGCAGTCAGCAGGGGGCGTGCTCCACAGTGTTGCACTGCACCCCCCGCTGGCGGGTTCCGACGAGGAACGCCGAGCCGAGGTCGAGGCGCTGATCGATCAACTACCGGATGAGACGACCGTCACACTGAGCCACCTCGGCTCGGAGCACTACGCCAGGGTTCGCGAGCGGTACCCAAAGCGCAGGTTCGCGATTCGTCTGGGCAGTGTGCTGTGGCACGGGGACAAGTCGACGTTGGTGCTGCGGGCAACCGTGATCGATGTTCACGAGGTGCGCGGCGGTGAGCGTGTTGGCTATCGCGGCGTTGCGGTGCCGAGCGACGGGTCCATCGTGATCCTCGACGCCGGCACGTCGCATGGCGTTCATCCGCTCGCGAATGGTGACAGCCCGTTCCACTCCTCCCGGCGGCGATTGGCACTGGTTGAGGCGCCACACATGCATGTCTCCCTGGCCTTCGTTCCGGCAGGGGAACCGGTGCCTGCAATTGGTGACGAAGTGGATGTGCAGCGGCCGCTGATCTCGACCGCCGTAGACCGGATTGCCTGGCTCTGACACCCAGAGAGACCGACTATCCACCATCAGTGGGATAGTTCCGAGTAAATTCTTGGTTACGGGGCGCACGGGCGGAGAACCTGGCCGATCGCCTTGACACATCACGGTCCGTGGCATAGGCGCCTTGCATACTCACTTTGAGTGCAGGATTCGCCGAAAAACGGCCCCCAGAGCGGAATACGTCCAGCAAGCGGCCGGAGATTTCTGACCCAGGCATCAGCTCGAACTGATGTCGTTCGGTGTCGGTATTCCCTTTTTCTGGTACTTCCGTTACCCTTCGCTACGCCAAGTGCGGTACTCATCTCCCTTAGTGGGATTCCACCCGGATTCCGGGAGCAATCACACGCAGGGCACTTGAGTCAACACAAAGCGCGAACGCTACTCATGCGAAAGGCCAACACCATGAAGAACAAGATCCTCGCCAACATCTACCGCTTCGCCGGAGCAGCAACCGTCGCGCTCGGCATCGCCTCTGTCTTGAT
>CAFBQP010000005.1_pt1 | contig 39515 bp, 44 predicted proteins | sample 7270011 | NCBI WGS metagenome assembly CAFBQP01 (sample SAMEA6814178, study PRJEB35770) | uncultured Acidimicrobiales bacterium | biome: Freshwater; feature: Freshwater reservoir; material: water | place: Czech Republic | collected 2016-11-09 | depth 30m m | reverse complement strand
TGAAGATCTCGGTGGATCCACACCACATCATCACGACGCGGGACAGGCCGTGCTGCTCCCGGAAGCGCTGGATGTCCTCGCGGATGCGGTTGAGCATCGTGCGCTTGTCCACGGTGCCCATGGTGTTGTCGGCATCGATGTTCTTGCAGTAGTGACGGTCGAAGGCGGCCGGCATCGGGCGCACGGCCCGCAGCGCGTCGGCAACGCCCTCGATGTGCTTGTTGCCCTCGAGCACGCCGGCGCGCTGTGCGGCTACGTAGCAGTCGTCCGGGAACGGATCCCAGGCGCCCCACACGATGTCCTCGAGCTTGGCGAGCGGCACGAAGTCCTTGATGAGCGGCGACCGGCCATCGGTGCGCTTGCCGAGGCGGATGTGCCCCATCTGGGTGAGTGAGCCGACCGGCTCGGCGAGGCCGCGCTTCACCAGTTCCACACCGGCGATGAGCGTCGAGGCCACGGCGCCGAGGCCGACAGTAAGCACACCGAGCTTGCCGTCGGCCGGCTGGATCTTCGGAGTCGGGGGAGTCGTCAACATGACCTCATTTATTGGTTCCTGGAGACGGCGATGTCCCAGATCCATTTCGGACAACGCAAGGCTAGCCAGTAGCAGGGGTCTGGGTGGGTTTGGCCAGATCTGGGGCTCGGACTCGTTCACGTTGCGCGAAACCGAACGGGATGGCAAAATGCAGCCCTTATGTACCCTGCCCAAACGCTGATCACGGCCCTCGTCGTCGTTATCTAGGCGCCCCGGCAGGAGCCGCGACCGCCTGATTGACCTCCCCGGCGGGAGGTCGATTGCTTTTTCCACCCGAACCATCCAGAACCCTGACCCGTACCCCGACCGAAGCCCGAGTAGAAGAGAAGTAGGAGGTCCCGTGAAACTGACCGGAGCCCAAGCGCTCATCAAGGCGCTCGAGATGGAGAACGTCGAGGTCATGTTCGGCCTGCCCGGCGGCTGCATCCTGCCTGCGTACGACCCACTTCTCGATTCCTCGATCCGCCACATCCTCGTGCGTCACGAACAGGGTGCCGGACACATGGCCGAGGGATACGCCCACGTCACGGGCCGTCCCGGGGTGGCGATGGTGACGTCGGGGCCGGCGGCCACCAACATGGTTACGCCCCTGTGTGACGCGTTCATGGACTCGATCCCGATGGTCTGCATCACCGGTCAGGTACCCACCACGGCGATCGGCACCGACGCGTTCCAGGAGTGCGACACCGTCGGCATCACCCGCAGCGTCACCAAGCACAACGAACTGGTGATGAGTGCCCAGGACCTCCCCATGGTGATCCGTCAGGCCTTCTACCTCGCAAGCACGGGTCGCCCCGGCCCGGTGCTCGTCGACGTCCCCAAGGACGTTCTCACCAACACCATGGACTGGTACTGGCCCACGGACGCCGAGGTGGTGGACTCGCTCCCCGGCTACCGGCCGGTCACCAAGGGGCACCCAAAGATGATCAAGGAGGCAGCCAAGCTCCTCCTGTCCTGCGAGCGCCCGGTGCTCTACGTGGGTGGTGGCATCCTCAAGGCTCGCGCCGCTGAGGCGCTCCGGGAGCTGGCCGAACTCACCCAGATTCCGGTCGTCACCACGCTGATGGCGCGCGGCGCCTTCCCCGACAGCCACCCGCTGAACCTCGGCATGCCCGGTATGCACGGCACGGCCGCGGCCATCACCGCGATGCAGAAGAGTGACCTTCTCATTGCGCTCGGCGCCCGGTTCGACGACCGCATCACCGGCAAGGTGTCGACGTTTGCCCCCGAGGCCAAGATCATCCACGTCGATATCGACCCGGCAGAGCAGGGCAAGGTGCGTCGCCCGGACGTGCCGATCGTCGGTGACTGCCGCCTCGTCATCGAGGAACTCATCAAGGTGATCAAGGACCTGCTCGGTGCCGGTGAGGTGCAGGCCGACGTGGGGCCGTGGCGCAGCCGGGTCTCGGGCTGGCGGGAGCAGTTCCCGCTCGCGTACGAGCCGAGCGAGCCCGGTGAGGCTCTCAAGCCGCAGTTCTGCCTGGAAAAGCTCCGCGACCTCGCCCCGAAGGGCACGATCCTCGTGTCCGGTGTGGGCCAGCACCAGATGTGGTCATCGCAGTACTGGCAGTTCGAGGAGCCCTACACCTGGGTGAACTCCGGCGGGCTCGGCACGATGGGCTTCTCGATCCCGGCCGCTATCGGTGCCAAGGTCGGTCACCCCGAAAAGACGGTGTGGGCCATCGACGGAGACGGCTGTTTCCAGATGACCGCCCAGGAGCTCGTCACCGCCTCGGTCGAGCGGATCCCGATCAAGGTCGCCATCCTCAACAACTCGTATCTCGGCATGGTCCGCCAGTGGCAGGAGATGTTCTACGAGGAGCGCTACAGCGAGGTGTACCTGTCTCCGGAGGTCCCCGACTTCGTGAAGTGGGCCGAGGCAATGGGTTGTGTCGGTATCCGCGTGGACTCACCCGAGGAGGTTGAGCCCGCGATCGAGAAGGCGAACTCCATCAACGACCGCTCGGTGGTCGTCGACTTCCGTGTCGATGCGCGCGAGAAGGTGTTCCCGATGGTGCCTGCCGGCTTCAGCAACGATGACCTCCTGCTGCCGCCGTCCCAGAACGAAACCCGCCGGTTCCTCGGATGAGCGAGCTCCAGCACCACATCCTCTCGGTCCTCGTGGAGAACCGGCCCGGGGTCCTCGCCCGGGTTGCCTCGCTCTTCGCCCGGCGCGGTTTCAACATCTTCTCCCTCGCGGTCGCCCCGGCCGAGGAGGACACGATGGCGCGCATCACCATCGTCGTCGACGTGGAGCGGACCCCCCTTGAGCAGATCGTGAAACAGCTGTTCAAGCTGGTTGAGGTCATCAAGATCAGCGAGCTGGACCCCCGCCAGGCGGTGGAACGGGAATTGATCCTCGCTACGGTTCGGGCTGGCGCAGCCGACCGCGGACACGTGGTCGAACTGATCCAGATCTTGGAGGGCAAGATCGTGGCGGTCGGTTCGGACGCCATCACCGTGTCGCTCGAGGGTCATCCTGACAAGCTGGATGACTTCGAGGATCTCATCCGGCCATACGGAATCCTGGAATTGCAGCGCACCGGCCGGATTGCGCTGCCCAAATTGGATCGAGATGTGCGCACCAGCGCCGTCAAGGGCAACATCGGCTGAGTGCCGAACTTACGGAAAGGACGGCCGCTCACATGGCAGCCAAGGTGTATTACGAAAAGGACGCAGACCCGTCCATCATCCGCGGTCGCAAGGTTGCGATCATCGGCTACGGCTCCCAGGGACACGCTCACGCGCTGAACCTCAAGGAGTCCGGTGTGGAGGTCGTCGTCGGCCTGCGTGAGGGCTCGTCGTCAATGGCCAAGGCCGAGGCGGCCGGGCTCAAGGTGATGGGGATCGGCGAGGCCGCCAAGTGGGCAAACGTGATCATGCTCACGATGCCCGACACGGAGCAGAAGGCGACGTACGACGAGTTCATCAAGCCGCACATGCGCAAGGGCAAGGCACTTGCGTTCGCCCACGGCTTCAACATCCGCTTCAAGCGCATCCGCCCGTCGAAGACCGTCGACGTGATCATGATCGCCCCCAAGGGCCCGGGTCACCTCGTGCGCCGCACCTACACCGAGGGCGGCGGCGTGCCGGCACTCATCGCGGTGGAGCAGGACGCATCGGGTCAGGCGCGCGATCTAGCGCTGTCATACGCGGACGCAATCGGCGGCACCCGCGCGGGTGTCATCGAGACCACGTTCGCCGAGGAGACCGAGACCGACCTGTTCGGTGAGCAGGTCGTGCTCTGCGGTGGCCTCACGGCACTCGTGCAGGCGGGCTTCGAGACGCTCACCGAGGCCGGCTACCAGCCCGAGATGGCGTACTTCGAGTGCCTCCACGAGGTGAAGCTCATCGTCGACCTCATGTACGAAGAGGGAATCGCCGGGATGCGCTATTCCATCTCCGACACCGCCGAGTACGGCGACGTCACGCGTGGCCCGCGCATCATCACTCCGGCCACCAAGAAGATGATGCAGAAGATCCTCAAGGAGATCCAGACCGGCAAGTTCGCCAAGGAATGGATTGCCGAGAGCGAGGCCGGCCGGGCCAACTTCAACGCACTGCGCAAGGCGGGCCGCGAGCACTCCATCGAGAAGGTCGGCTCGGAACTCCGCGCCATGATGCCGTGGATTTCGGCCGGCAAGCAGAAGGTTTCCGAGGCCTCCGGAGGCTGAGGATGAGCCAACTGACCGTCATCGGTGGCAACGGGGTTCGCCTCATTGCTGACACCTATGGGGACCGCGGCGCACCAGCCGTGCTGCTCCTCCATGGCGGCGGTCAGACACGACATTCCTGGCGCAACACGGCGAGGGACCTGGCGGATGCCGGGTTCTTCGCCGTGAGCGCAGACCACCGCGGTCACGGCGACAGCGGTTGGGATCCCGACGGTAGCTATGACTGGCCCCTGTTCCGTCTGGATGTCGAGGCCTGGTGCAACGAACTCGACACGCCCGCCGTTGTTGGGGCCTCGCTCGGCGGAATGGCCGCGCTCACCACGGCGGGTAGTCGAATCCTCGAGGGCCTGCACCCCGCCATGCGGGCGATCGTGCTCGTGGACATCGCGCCGAAGGTCGAGATGGAGGGGTCGGACAAGATCCTCGGGTTCATGTCCGCCCGCCCGGACGGGTTCGCGTCGCTCGACGAAGCCGCCGACGTGATCGCCGAGTACCTGCCGCACCGGCCGAGACCCAAAGACACCAGCGGACTCGCCAAGAACCTGCGCCTCCACGAGGATGGTCGCTACCGCTGGCACTGGGACCCGGCATGGATCGTGGATGTGGAGTCCCGTCGTTCGGCCCGGAACGATGGCCGCCTCGAGGAGTACGCGAGGGCACTGAACTTCCCGGCACTGCTGGTGCGCGGTCGCCAGAGCGATCTGCTCTCCGAGGACGGCGCCCGCAACTTCCTCGAGCTCGTGCCGCACGCCGAGTACGTGGACGTGGCCGGCGCAGGCCACATGGTGGCGGGCGACAAGAACGACGCCTTCACCGTTGGTGTGGCCGAATTCCTCACCCGCCGCTACGCCCAGGCCTGATCGCCCAACCTCGGCCCCATCGCCCGATCGTGGAACGCGAAGTTTGAACCCACAGTGCGGTTCTCTGCATCCTGAGCTCAAACTTCGGCCACAGTGCGGGCGATGTGCTTGTTGACCGAGGAGAATAGGGGCGTGGACCTGACCTCGACGCCGGAGTGGCGACGCCTGTTGGCGCTCGGCACGCCGCCACCCCTGCGCGAACTGTTTGCGTCGGATCCCGATCGTGCACGGCGTTACCGCTTCGGGTGCGCAGACCTCACCGTTGACCTCTCGAAGAACTGGCTCACCGACGACATACTGCGCGCACTCGTCGACGTTGCGGACGCAAGCGCATTGTCAGAGCGCCGGACCGCGATGTTCGCCGGCGAGCGCATTAACTCCACGGAGGACCGTGCGGTGTTGCACGTTGCCCTGCGTCTGCCCCGCGCGAGCTCGCTCATTGTCGATGGGCACGACGTTGTGCCCGACATCCACCGTGTGCTCGACCGGATGTCAGCCTTCGCCGACGCCGTTCGTGACGGTACGCACCTGGGCCACACCGGAAAGCCGATCGAGGTGGTGGTGAACATCGGCATCGGTGGCAGCGACCTCGGCCCGGCCATGGTCTACGACGCGCTACACCGCTTCGCTGACGGCCCGCGATGCCGCTTCGTGTCAAACGTCGATGGCGCTGATATTGCGGGCGCGCTCGCAGGCCTCGATCCGGAGACGACGCTGTTCGTGGTGTGCTCGAAAACGTTCACCACTATCGAGACACTGACCAACGCGCGGACGGCGCGGGATTGGCTGGTCGGCAGGCTCGGCGACGATCAAGCGGTGAGCCGGCACTTCGTGGCCGTGTCCACTGATGCTGCGGCGGTGGGCGCGTTCGGTATCGACCCCCAGAACATGTTCGGGTTCTGGGACTGGGTCGGTGGTCGCTACTCGGTCGATTCGGCGGTCGGCCTGTCGGTGATGCTGGCGATCGGTCCCGCCCGGTTCGGCCAGTTCCTCTCGGGCTTCCATTCGGTGGACAAGGACTTCGTCTCGGTGCCGCACGCGCAGAACGCTGCTGTCGTCATGGCGCTGCTCGGCATGTGGTACTCGAACGTCCACGGCGCGCAGACCAAGGCGGTGCTGCCGTACTCGCACAACCTGCGTCGCTTTCCCGCGTACCTGCAACAGCTCGACATGGAGAGCAACGGCAAGACAGTCGGGCTCGACGGCCGGGCGGTGGCAACTACCACCGGCCCCGTGGTGTGGGGTGAGCCCGGCACGAATGGCCAGCACGCGTTCTACCAACTGCTCCATCAGGGCTCGTGGCTCATCCCGTGCGACTTCATCGGGTTCGCTCGTCCCGGTGCAGGGCCACAGCACCACCACGACCTGCTGATGAGCAATCTGTTCGCGCAGGCCGAGGCCCTCGCGTTCGGCAGGACGCCGGCCGAGGTCGCTGCCGAAGGTGTGCCCGAGCAGCAGATCGACCACCGGGTGTTCCTCGGCAACCGGCCGAGCACGATGATCTTGGCCGACGAGCTGTCGCCGAAGGTCCTCGGCGAGTTGATTGCGCTGTATGAACACATCGTGTTCGTGCAGGGCGCCATCTGGGGCATCAATCCCTTCGACCAGTGGGGCGTCGAGCTCGGCAAGGTACTCGCCAACCGGATCACCCCTGAACTCGTGGATGCTTCGGCTGTGCCAGCCCACGACCCGTCGACCAACGCACTCATCGCGTGGTACCGGGCCCGCCGCAGCGGTTAGCGCAGGAGCAGGTCCTTGAGGGCCTTCGGGTCCGGGACCTTGAAGCCAATCGCCTGGCGCTGCTTGTTCTCCGCCCAGCGGATGACGATGGCGGGGTCGTCGCCCGGCCGGTAGTCGCCCGGGTTCGGGAACTGTTCGAGGGTCACGCTCAGCTTGCGGCGTGGGATCGACAACTGTCGCCTCGGTGTGGCGATGAGGAAGCGGATCTCGTCGCCGAGAACAGCGAGTGTCCCGGTGCCCAACATCTGGCGGTCCATCCCCTCGGTACCCAGACAGTTGGCGAGCGTCGTGAAGCCGGCGCCCTGCACCCATGGGTCCGCTTTCGAGCGCCGCACCAGCAGGAACGACAGGAGCATGACGACACCGGCAATCACCGCAACGGACGCAGCGACGATCACGAGGACGAGCAACCAACCGGGCACCTCGCTGGTCTAGCAGACTGCCCCGTAGCGAGGGTCAGGAAGCGTCGCCGCTCCGGGCGATCCGCTCGGTCACCTCGTCGGAGACCGTGATTGCCCCGGTCGAGGAGTCGACGAAACGCGACGCAGTGGTCCAGCGTCCGGGGGTGACGATGTGTTGCCACCACAAGGGGGCGGTTTCGTCTGCGGCGGTTGCCCCGAGCAGCACGATGTTGTCGATCGGTCGACTCAAGAGCAGTTTCTCGGCGCGTTCGCCGATGGATGCATCCCCACGGAAGGACACGGCATGCCAGATCGCATTGGTGCGGCCGGGCCCTCGGAGCAGCCACCGCTCCTGCTCCCGTCCGAGCAGGGAGCGTCCGGACCCGTCGACACGCGGTTGCAGCGCGATGAGGTCGAGGAGGCTCCCCACGGAACAGTTTCGGTACGTCGGGAAGGGCTCACCCGGCTCCGGCGGCGGCAGGCGGACCGGCATGTGCTCCCACCACGCCCGCGCAGCAGCATCGGACACCCCATCGGGACCGAGGCCGCCCAGGAGCCAGGCGCACGAGGCGTGTGCGGCCTGCACCTCGGTGCTCGTTCTCGCAGAGGTGTACAGCGCCCGGATGCGCTCGAGGTCGTTGTCGTCGGTGCCGATGTCGACGTAGTCCCCGTGGAATACGAGCAGATCGACCGGGTTCCCGGCGATGTCGCGATACAGCACAGCGGCCTGTGCCTGGTTGATCGGGCACGAGGTGTCGGCGAGCGTGTAGGTCTCGGCGAGGGTGTGCAGCGGGAGCGTGGCCATGCGGCCGACAGGGCTGGTGTGCGATCCGCACCGAAATCGGTACCAGAACGACACAGCCGGCTCGAGTTCAGCGACATCGACGTGAACGCTGTGTGCCGCGCCCGCCTCGGCGACGGTGGCGCCGCTGAAGGTCACCTCGGAGAATTCCTCGTCGAGTGCCACCTCCCACGTGAGGATGAACGAGCGGCCGTCGAGACCGCCCCCCGGGGCTCCGGGCACGGGTGCGAGACGTGTCCAGATCACGACGCGGTGTGGGCCCGGGTCCCCTGCGGCGACGCCGAGCGTGAAGGGGTTCGTCGTTCCCGTGTACTCGACCGCGTCGGACAGCGGTGGCCGGGGAATCGGGTCGTACTCGGTGGTGGCCGTTGGCTGATCCTCCCCGTCGAACCCGCTGCACGCCCCGAGGAACACGGAGACGCCAAGGGCAAGGAGGGATCGTCGGGAGAGGTGCATGGGTCGTCGGGGGGCTGCTGATGTCGTTGCTGGCTCATACTCTGTCAGGTGCCCGGCCGTCGGATGCCTCGGCGTGTCCTTCTGCCCCGCTGACGAGTAGCGTTTCGGACATCATGAGCACGATTGAGCGCGTTGGTGTTGTTGGCTGCGGTCTGATGGGCTCGGGTATCGCCGAAGTGTGTGCCCGCGCTGGTCTAGACGTGATCGTCCGGGAGGTGGATGCTGCGGCCGCCGAGGCGGGTCGCAAGCGCATCCTGAACTCCCTGGACCGTGCCGTCCGGGCGAACAAGTTGACCGAGGAGGACCGGGACGGTGCGGTGTCACGCATCGGCTTCACTACCGACTTCCACGACCTCTCGGACCGTCAGCTTCTCGTCGAGGCCGTCATCGAGGACGAGGGCCTGAAGACCGAGGTGTTCAATGCCCTCGACAAGGTGGTCGTCGACGAGGGAGCGATCCTCGCCTCGAACACGAGCTCCATCCCGATCATGAAGCTCGGCATGTCCACCAGTCGCCCGGGCCAGGTGGTCGGTATCCACTTCTTCAACCCGGTCCCCATCCTGCGCCTCGTCGAGGTGGTGCCCTCGCTGCTCACGGCGCCGAGCACGGTGGCAACAGCTTCGGAGTTTGCCGACCAGATCCTGCACAAGCGGGTGATCCGATGTCAGGACCGCGCCGGCTTCGTGGTGAACGCGTTGCTCGTGCCGTACATCCTCTCGGCGATCCGGATGATGGAGAGCGGGTTCGCCACCGCCGACGACATCGACACCGGCATGGTCGAGGGCTGCAACCACCCGATGGGCCCATTGCGTCTCGCCGACCTCATCGGCCTCGACACATGTCTGGCGATCGCCGACAGTCTGTACGCGGAGTTCCGCGAGCAGCTGTACGCGCCGCCGCCGCTGCTCTCGCGCATGGTCGAGGCAGGTCTGCTCGGTCGTAAGGCCGGCCGAGGGTTCTACCAGTACGGAGGATGACAAGAAATGGACGCTGATCGCGTACTCGTCGCCAAGGTCGGCCTCGACGGCCACGACCGTGGGGTAAAGATCGTCGCGCGGACCCTGCGCGATGCCGGGTTCGAGGTGATCTACACCGGGCTCTTCCAGACTCCGGAGAAGGTCGCGGCCGCTGCCGTGGACGAAGACGTTGACGCAATCGGCCTGTCGATGCTCTCGGGTGCCCACATGACCCTCGCGCCGCTCGTCGTCGAGCGCGTGCGCGCACGTGGGCTCGAGATCCCGGTCATCGTGGGTGGGATCATCCCGGACCAGGACGTCATCAAGCTGAAGGAGCTCGGTGTTGCCGCCGTGCTCGGGCCGGGAGCGACGGCCGCCGATGTGGTGGCCACGGTCCGCAACGCCATCGAGGCAAGCCGCGCCTCGGCCTGATGACCGACCAGCTCGAGCGACTCACCAGTCTGGTTGCGCTCCTGCTCGAGACACGCGTCCCGCTGACGCTGCGCCAGATCCACCAGAAGCTCGCTGGTCAGTACCCGGAGGCTGATCAGGCGCGTCGAGCGTCGTTCGAGCGGGACAAGGCTGTCATCCGCTCGGTCGGCATTCTGATCGAGCAGAAGGTGCACGGTGGCGACGAGGCCGGACAGACCGGCTACTGGATCGACCGAGCGAAGTATGAATTGCAGGACCTCGGGCTGGATGATGACGAACGCCGGGCGCTGCAGGTGGCACTCGCGGCGGTCCACCTCGGTCCGGGTTGGGCCGATGACGCGATGGTGAAGCTGGGTGGGAGCCTCGAGGCGTCCTCCAACCTGTGGGCCGCAACCCTGGACTCGTCGGAGAACCTGCCGGCGCTCTACGAGGCGAGCACCGAACAGCGGGTGGCCTACTTCACCTATCGGTCCCGGCCGCGCCGGATCGAGCCGTGGGGTCTCCTGTCCCGCAACGGCTTCTGGTACGTGATCGGTCGGGACGTCGATGCAAACGAGCGCCGCACCTATCGGGTGGACCGCATCGAGGACGAGGTCGAGAGCGGCGAGCCCGGCGGGTACACGATCCCCGAGGAGTACGACCCCGTGGCGGCCTTCGCAGAGAGTCTCCAGTCAATTGGGGACGACGACGGCCCGTCGCACGCGACGGTCCTGATCGACGCCGACCGTGCACCCGCAGTCCTCGTGGAACTGGACCCGGGTGCGCTCGAGGAGACCCGTCCGGACGGGTCGATCGTGGTGCGTGTTCCCTGCAGGAACCGGCTCATCTTCCGGTCATGGGTGCTGGGCTTCGTCGATCATGCCGAGGCGCTCGCTCCGGAGTCGGTGCGCGCCGAGGTCGTCGAGTGGTTGCAGACGATGGTGACCCGTGGCTGAAGCCCCGAAGAGGCGCGGTCCGAGGCCCGCAGCGGAGCGCCTCCGTCGCCTGCTCGTGATGCTTCCCTGGCTCATGGAGCGCGGCGAGGTGTCGGTTGCCGAGATGGCGGCGCATTTCGGCGTGACCGAGGCCGACCTCGTGAGCGACCTGACGCTGGCTTCGATGTGCGGCGTCGGTCCGTACGCGGACGAGCAGATCGAGCTGTATATCGACGACGGGATGATCGTGCCGGGTACGCCCCGGTTCTTCCAGCGTCCCCTGAGGCTCCTGCGTCACGAGGCATTCGCGCTGCTTGCTGCTGCCGAGGCGGCCTCGACGCTGCTGGGGGCGGGCAGCAGGGGGGCATTGGGGCGCGCGCTGCAGAAGGTGAGCGAGAAGCTCGGAGGCGCTGTGGAGGTGGTTGCCACACCGCCACCGTTCACCGACGCCGTGCAGGACGCGGTGAGGCGCTGCGAGAGGCTCGACATCCGTTACTGGACGGCGTCACGTGACGAGCTCACCTCAAGACGGATCATCCCGCGTCTGGTGTTCACCGAACACGGTGACTTCTATGTGGTTGCGGACGACGAGCGCTCCGGGGAGGAGCGCGTTTTCCGCATCGACCGGATCTGGGCACTCACCGCAACGGGGGAGTACGAGGACCCGCGTGAGGTTGCGCCGCGGCAGGGTGACTGGTTCGCGGACGCGAACGATGTGCAGACAGCGGTGATCCGGCTCGCCCCGGACGCCCGCTGGGTGGCCGAGCGGTACCCCGTTCGCAACGTGACCGAGCGAGACGACGGCGGCTGCGACGTGCAGGTGATCGTGATGAGCGAGCAGTGGTTGGCGCGGCTGCTGCTTCGTCTGGGGACCAGCGGACAGGTGGTGTCGCCCGGTCGCTGGGAACATCTCGGGGCGGAGACGGCCGGCCGGTTGCTCGAGCGCTACGGGCGGCGCTGAGCGGGTCTCCGCCGACCATTGGGTGCCGCGGCCGCGTAGAGCTCCGCCGGGGAAGCAACTCGCGACTCGTCGATGAGGTGAGCAAGGACGCCGGCGGTGGCCCGTGCGTCCTCGAGGGCATCGTGGGCACGCCCGAGGACGACGCCATAGCGGTCGCAGAGATCGGTAAGGCGGTGGGAGCGGGACGCGGAGCGGTCGAGCGATCGCGACAGGGCGAGTGTGCACACCACCGGTCCGGTGGGGAGGCGCACGCCGAGCCGGCCGGCATGGTGCTGGAGGAACGGGAGGTCGAACTCCACGTTGTGGGCGGTGAACACGCGACCCTCGAGGTACGGGGCGAGCGCCTGCAGCGCGGTGGCCGCGGTGGGAGCCCGCCGCAGGGCGAGGCGCGAGATGCCGTGCACATGCCGCGGGCCGAGCGTGGAGAACGGCCAGCGCGGGGGCTTCACGTAGGTGACCCACGTGCCCTCGACCGTGCCCGAGGAGTCGCAGAGAACAGCGGCGATCTGGAGGATGTGGCTCTCGCTGGGCTCGAGCCCCGTGGTCTCGATGTCCACCACGGCGAACCGGAGGTCGTTGATGCCGCTCGTCACGGGTGCGTCCTCATGACGATCACGCTAGGGCAGGGGTGTGACAGGTCAGTCAGCCGGAGACCGCTTGGGTGAACTGGGCCTGGTCGAAGTAGTCCCGCCACACAGCGATCTTCCCGTCACGCAGCACGAAGAGCCCCGCAACTCGCAGTTCCGCCCAGCGGCCTGACATCTCGAACCGATCCGTGCGCTCGTTCATCACGACGTCGCCCGACTCGACCTGGTGATGAACGACCCAGTCCACACCGCCGCACCTGTCAAGAAACGGTTCGAGCACACTGCGGAGGCCCTCGGGCCCGTGCACCTTCGCGAATGGGACGTTGTGGTACTCGCAGTCGTCGGTGATGAGGCTGCAGGCGGTCCCGAAATCCTTGAGCTCGAGTGCGCGGATAAAGGTTGTGACAGTGTCCCCTGAGGTCATGGGGACATCATCTCATGTCAATTGAGGCCGTCGAGCAGGTCGGTGACGAGAGCGGCAATGGCGCTGCGCTCGGACCGGGTGAGCGTCACGTGCGCGAAGAGCGGGTGGCCCTTGAGCGCCTCGATCACCGCAACGACACCGTCGTGGCGCCCGACCCGGAGGTTGTCCCGCTGGGCGACGTCGTGGGTGAGGACCACCCTGCTGCCGCGGCCGAGGCGCGAGAGCGCAGTGAGCAGGACACCGCGCTCGAGGTTCTGGGCCTCGTCGACGATGACGAAACTGTCCGTGAGGCTGCGCCCGCGAATATGGGTGAGCGGGAGCACCTCGAGCAGTTCCCGATCCTGGATCTCGTCGATGACGTTCGGGCCGACGATCGACTCGAGGGCATCGAAGACCGCTGCGGCCCAGGGGGCCATCTTGTCGGATTCCGAACCGGGTAGATAACCGAGATCCTGTCCGCCGACTGCGAAGAGGGGGCGGAACACGGTGACGCGCTGGTGTGTGCGCCGCTCGAGGACGGCTTCGAGCCCGGCCGCGACGGCGAGCACACTCTTGCCCGTCCCGGCGTTGCCGCCGAGGCTCACGATCCCGATTTCGTTGTCCGCGAGGAGTTCGAGAGCGACCTTCTGCTCGGCGGAGCGACCGCGCAGGCCGAACAGTTCGCGGTCGGCGCGCACGAGGTGCACGCGCTTGTCTGCAGAGACGCGCCCGATGGCCGATTGACTGCCGGCCTGGAGCACCAGACCGGTGTGGCAGGGAAGGTTCCGGGCCTCCAACAGGTCGATGACCTTCGCATCGAAGAGTTCGTCGATAGTGCGGCTGTCGACGTCCAGTTCCGCCATGCCGGTCCAGCCGGAGTCCACGGCGAGCTCGTTGCGGTACTCCTCGGCAGCGAGCCCGAGCACGCTCGCCTTGAGGCGCAGCGGGAGGTCCTTGGAGACGACGACCACGCTGGATCCCTCGGCAGCGAGGTTGACCGCCACGGCGAGGATGCGGTGGTCGTTGCTGTCGCCGCCGAACGCGTCGGGGAGCAGCGAGCGGTCCTGATGGTTCACCTCAACCCGCAGCGTGCCGCCGACCTCGTTCGCCGGGATCGCGGTGGTGAGCGATCCGTGCTTGATCCGCAGGTCCTCGATGAGGCGGAGGCTCTGTCGAGCCGCCCATCCCAATTCCGGGTGGTGTCGCTTGGCCTCGAGTTCGGTGAGGACGACGAGGGGGATGACCACTTGGTGTTCCTCGAAGCGCTGGACGGACCGAGGGTCCGAGAGCAGCACGGAGGTGTCGAGCACGTACACCCGTCGCTGCCCCGTGCCACCTCCATCTGCGGGCGCAGGCACGGCGTGCCGGGAGCGAGGTGTCGTCACTCGGTAATCCTTGGGGTCTCGAGGGCTGGGTGATCGTGGGCCATCACCTCCTTTCGTAGCGCGTCGCCCCGTCCGCGCGGTGGATGGCGGTCCATCGGCAAGAATGCGGTGATGGGTGATGGGTGATGGGTGATGGGTGATGCGATGGCGCGGGCAGCGGTAGTGATTGCGATCCTGATGGTGGGCACCTGGCTCCTCAGCCTGATTTTCCGGAACGCCTCGATCGTGGACGTCACGTGGGGTCTCGGCTTTGTGGCCATTGCGTGGGCGGGCCGGATCGCCACCCACGGCAACTCCGCCCGGCAGTGGCTGCTCACGGCGCTCGTGAGCGTGTGGGGGCTCCGACTTGCCGGCTACCTGTTCTGGAGGAATCACGGCAAGGGCGAGGACTTCCGGTACCGGGCGATGCGCGAGCGATGGGGACAGCGCTTCGGGCTGATCAGCCTGTTCACCGTGTTCGCGTTCCAGGGAACGCTCATGTGGCTCGTCTCGCTGTCGGTACAGCTCGCGCAGACGAGAGGCACCCGCATCGGGGCACTCGCTTACCTCGGCGTTGCCATCTGGTTGGTCGGATTGTTGTTCGAGACCGTTGGTGACCTGCAGCTCGCACGGTTCAAGGCAGATCCGGGGAGTGCCGGCAAGGTGATGGACCGGGGACTGTGGAGGTACACGCGTCACCCCAACTACTTCGGCGATGCGTGCGTGTGGTGGGGTATCGCGCTTATTGCGGCAGAGACAGGGGCAGGCGCGTGGGGTCTGATCGGGGCAGCGGTCATGAACGCGCTGCTCCTCAAGGTGTCGGGTGTGGCGCTCCTCGAGAAGTCATTGGTGAGGCGGAGGGAGGGTTATCGGGAGTACATCGCCCGAACGAGCTCGTTCTTCCCACTGCCCCCCCGTCGCACCTGACCGGCCTGCGCCTCTGGCCTCAGGATCCAATCGTCAGGATCCAATCGTCAGGAAGGGAACGTGACGTCGGGGACACCGGGGTCGAGCGGCACGCGCAACGAGTTCAGGAACATGGCCACCAGGTGGTACTGGCCCACTGTCGCAACCGTGTCGAGCATCTGCTCGGCGGTGTTGCGGGCAGCGAGCGCCGCCCAGGTCGCGTCGCTCAGGCCAAAGTCCACGTTCAGTTCGTCGGCTGCCCGAAGCAGCAGCGCATCCCACTCGGACCAGCGCGGATGGGTCGGACCGGCCTTGACCGCCTCGATCTCCTCGGCGGAGACCTGGCACTCGAGGGCAATGAGCACGTGCTGGCCCCACTCGTACCTCGACCGGCAGTTCCAGCCGGTGCGCAGGATCAGAAGCTCGCGGTCCCGAGCCGACAGTGTGTTCTTCGACATGACGTGACCGGCGAACACCAGCCAGCGCTTCATCATGTCGGGGTGGTTGCCGAGCGCCCCGAAGATGTTGATGATCTCGCCGTTGGGGCCGCGCAAGCCCTTGGCGAAGGCCTCGGCCAGACGCGGATCGTCGGCGGGCGTGCGGATCGGGAGGCGGGGTGTCTCGTTCATGGTTACATACTGCCGCGTCGAGGCGTTCGCGTGCTCGGCCGGGCGGCGACACCCGAGTCAGACGACGATCCGCATCGGCAGTCCGCACTCGTCGACGCTGCCGTCGCCGAGCGTCTCATGGACGCCGCGCACGAAGCGCAGGGTGCTCCACAGCACCGCCTGAGCGTCGAGGACGTCGTCCGTCTTGGCTCCTTCGAGGGCCACGCAAGCCCTACCGAGGTGTTTTTCGAGAATCTTTTTGCGAATATTTTTACCGGCTTCACCGTGCTTCGTCGGCAGCACCCTGCCGGCCATCCGGGCGAATGAGCACTCGGGATGAACCTCGACAAACCGTGATGGATAACGCTGCGCGAGGACGTCCAGCAGACGGATCCTCGGCCAGATCGCAAAGGCCTGACGGGGTACCCCGCGACCGAAGCGTTCCTTGGACTGCTGATTGGCGCGGGCGTAGTCGTCGATGTCGATGAGCGACCGTGGCGGGACTGGAAATACGGTGGAACCCCTACTGGGTAAGGCTTTTCTCGCCTCGGTGTCGCACGCGCGTCGTCCGTCCGCGGACATGCCGATCGGCATGTCGATCCCGATGATGTCGAACATCGGGATGAGGTAAGCGAGGTCCTGGGTCACGAACTCGCCGTTCGCGCTGGCGACGACCCAGCCGCCCCGACATCCGTCGACACCGCAGACCCGAACCTCGATCTCGGAGTCGTTCACGGTCCCGAGACTACGCGGAGTGCGGTTGTCGTCGGACCCATCGCCAGTGATCGTTGCATAATCAATTGCGGTAATGCTTGGTTTCTCGCGGGAAACGTTGTTTCATATTGCCGTCTCGCGTTAGTTCGCAACAAGGAGAGACCGACGACATGACCAAGAGTAAGTTGATCGACGAAGTAGCCAAGGCCGCAGGCACGACGAAGGCAGATGCCGAGTCGGTGTTGGAAGCGTTCTTTGCGACAGTCACAGCCGACGTGGTAGCCGGCGGGAAGGTTGCGTGGCCGGGCTTCGGTTCGTTCAGTGCAACCAGATCCGAGGAGCGAATGGGCCGTAACCCGCGCACCGGCGAGACGGTGAAGATTGCGGCGACAACGCGGATGAAGTTCTCCGCTAGCTCGACGCTTAAAGCAGCACTGAATCCCACCAAGTAATACTTAGGAAGGACATCACCATGGCAGCAAAGAAGGCAGCCGCGAAGAAGGCTCCGGCCAAGAAGGCCGCAGCCAAGAAGGCTCCGGCCAAGAAGGCAGCAGCCAAGAAGGCTCCGGCAAAGAAGGCCGCAGCCAAGAAGGCTCCGGCAAAGAAGGCCGCCGCCAAGAAGGCAGCACCGAAGAAGGCTGTTGCCAAGAAGGCAGCACCGAAGAAGGCTGTTGCCAAGAAGGCTCCGGCACGGAAGGCCGCCGCCAAGAAGGCTCCGGCCAAGCGCGCCGCCAAGAAGTAATTACCGACCTCTGTTGGTAAGCGACTCACAATGGGGAGCCCTACGGGGCTCCCCATTGCGCGTACCGTGTATGTCATGCAAGGGATCTGTGATGACCTGGCGGCCGAGCACGCCGCCCTCGATGCCGTGGTTGCCGACCTGTCCGAGGGGCAGTGGCATGACGCCACACCGGCAGCGGGGTGGGATGTTGCCGACTGCATCACCCACCTCTGGTTCTTCGACGAGCGTGCGCGCATGGCGCTCGACCCGGCCACCGCCGCCGACTTCGTGGTGGATGCCCGCCGCTTGATGGCCGCCTCCTCCGAGGGCAGGGACCTCTCCATGGAGGCGGGACGGGCACTTTCCCCAGCCGGTCTCCTTGCGGCCTGGCGAGCAGAACGAGCGGACCTACTGGCGCTGGCTCGGGTATCCGATCCGTCCGCCCGGATTCCCTGGTACGGGCCAGCAATGGCCGCGCGGTCCTTCATTACCGCTCGTCTCATGGAGACCTGGGCGCACGGACAGGACATCCGTGACGCGTTCGGTCTCGAGCCCGCGGTGAGCCTGCGCCTGAAGCATGTCGCCCACATCGGGGTGCGGGCGAGGCCGTTCGCCTACGCAAACAACCGACGCGAGCTTCCGGCGGAGGGGATCCGTGTGGAGCTCACCGCGCCGGACGGCAGCCAGTGGGCGTGGGGCGACGAGGGTCTCGCGAACGTCGTGAGCGGCCCGGCGATCGACTTCTGCCTCATGGTGACGCAGCGCCGCCACGTGTCGGACACGGATCTCTCGGTGGTCGGCCCGCTCGCGGCGGACTGGATCGGGATTGCCCAGGCCTTCGCCGGCCCGCCCGGCCCGGGACGCCGGCCGGGGGAGTTCGCCCACCCGGGCTGAACTGTGCGCTAGAGGTCGGTGATGCGCTTGAACATCTCGGCAGCATCGACACCGAGGCGGGCACCGTGCTCGGCGAGGCGCAACCTGATCCGTGCGCGGAACCCGTCCATCTGGGACTCGTCGGCGGCCTTCATGGTGGACTCGAACTGGCTCCGGTGTGCCTCAAGCGCTCGGAGCTTCACATCGACGTTCGCGGAAACGTCCTCGAGATGGTCCGGCTCGTCGGCTTCCCACAGCAGCAGCGTGTGCGGGCGGTGTGGGGAAAGATCGTGGTCGCGGAAGAAATGAGGGTCGCGCGCCGCAACGATGCCCTCACAGGCGAGGAGCCCCGCGTGGCGATGATCCGGGTGCAGTCGGTAGCGCTTCCACGGGTCGTGGCCGAGGACCACGTCCGGGCGCAGGGTGCGGATCCAGCGTGCCACTTCGCCGCGGTTCGCAAGGGTCGACTCGAGTTCGCCGTCGGTGTGCCCGAGGAAGACCACCTGGCCCGTGCCCCCGAGCGCGCTCGCAGCGGCGCGCTGCTCGTCCTGACGGGAGAGGATCAGGGCGTCGATGTCGGCGTCGGGGTTCCACGTACCCTTCGAGCCGTCGGTGCAGACGAGGTGGTGCACCACACAGCCTGCGGCCGCCCACTTGGCGAGCGTGCCCCCTGCGCCGAACTCGATGTCGTCGGGGTGTGCCCCGATCGCGAGCGCGCTCTCGGGAACCGAGAGGTTGCTCGACCAGGTCACGGGGCTCAGCGAGGGCTGGCCGGGTTCGTTTGCAGCCATTGGCGTACCTCCTCCATGCGTGGGTCAGCGAGATCTGCTGGTGTGTCGAGATCGTGTGCGAGCCCCTCAACCCGCAGGACGCGGACGAGCGGCCAGTGCGCGAGCGCCTCGATGAGGTGCTTGCGGAACGATCCGCTCCCGTAGTGCGGCGAGAAGCGTCCGGCAAGTGCTGTGGGGAGGACGAGCGCGTTGGTGCCGTCGTAGCGATAGTCCGGTACGACGGTGATGGCGCCGTCGAGCGCGAGTTCGGAGAAGCCCTCCGCGAGCGGGAGGTCACCGTGAGCGATTACTGCCAGATCGAATCCGGTATCGGCGAGCACCTGCAGTCCCCGTTCGACTGCAGGGTTGAGGCCCGCAACGTCGCAGCGGATGACGGTGACACCGAGATGCTCCGCCCAGGCAGCCACCTCAGGGTCGTCGCAGACGACATGCACCGCAAAGGCACCGGCTGCGGCGATGACGCGTTCGGCACACCAACGGGCGAGCGCAGTCCGCTGTGCAGCGTCGAGTTCACCCCGCAGTCGCTGTTTGGCGTCCGCGAATGCCTTGACGGGCACGAGCAGTGCCACTCGGGGCGGTGGGTTGCCCTGCTCGTTGCGTTGCACGGGCGGGATGCTACGGCCGCCGCGTACGCTCTCGGGCATGGCGATCCACGTGGCGGTCATTGGGGCGGGTTCTTGGGGCACCACCGTCGCCGCGCTTGCCGCCGGCAACACGCCCACGGTGCTGTGGGTGCGCAGGCCGGAACTGGCCGACGAGATCAACCGTCACCATACGAACCGTGACTATCTCGCCGGTCACCGCTTGCCCGAGGCATTGCGTGCCACGCCGGACATCGAGCAGGCAGTCGGCGGGGCGGACGTGATCGTCATGGCAGTGCCCTCTCACGGCTTCCGGGCAGTGCTCCGGGAGGCCGCGCCGTTCGTTCGTCCGTGGGTCCCGGTGGTGTCGCTCACGAAGGGTCTGGAGGAGTCCACGCTCAAGCGCATGAGCGAGGTGGTTCACGAGGAACTCCCCGGGCACCCGGTAGCCGTGCTCACCGGCCCGAACCTCGCTCAGGAGATCCTCGCAGGGCAACCGGCCGCGAGCGTGATCGGTGTCGGCGACGAGGTGATCGGCCTCGAGCTTCAGCGGATCTTCGCCACGATGCGGCTCCGCGTGTACACCAACCCCGACATGGTGGGTTGCGAGGTGGCGGGTGTGGTGAAAAACGTGATCGCGATCGCGTCCGGGATGACCGAGGGTATGGGCTTCGGCGATAACACCCGGGCAACGCTGATCACGCGGGGCCTTGCCGAGATGACGCGGCTGGGGGTTGCGCTCGGCGGGAACCCGATGACGTTCGCGGGCCTCGCCGGAATGGGCGACCTCATCGCTACCTGCTCGTCGCGGCAGAGCCGCAACAACTCCGTCGGGATTGAGCTCGGCCGGGGCCGGTCGATCGAGCACATCCTCGCGGACATGAAGATGGTCGCCGAGGGCGTGAAGAGCTCGTCGTCGGTGGTTGCGCTCGCCGCGCGACACGGTGTGGAGATGCCGATCTGCGAACAGATCACGGCGGTGTGCCATCGGGGCAAGACTGCAGCCGAGGGCCTCAGCGCCCTCATGAGCCGCGAGAGCAAGAGCGAACTCGCCGGATTGGATGATTGATGGGGCAGCAGGTGGACGACCTCGAGGGTGGGTCGACGACGATCGGGGTGCTCGGCGGCCACTGGCGGGCCGAGGTCGACTCTCGCGGTCGCATCGTCACCTGGGAGGGGTCCGCCCTCGACTGGTGGATCGCGGCGGAGGACCGTTGGCACGATCCCCGGCACGAGCTCACGGTGAGGCAGCAGAGCGTCGACGGCACGCCGGTGATCGAGACCCGCGTGCGCGTCCCCGGCGGCGATGTCGTGCAGCGGGTGTACGCCGTTGCCGACGCCGGCGGCGTCACCGTGATCGAGGTGGAGAACGACTCGCCGGCCCCTGTGGCGGTGGTGTTCTCCCACGGCAGGCTGCTCACCCAGCGGCCTCCGGCAACCGTGCCGATCGAGGGCATCGAGGTTCCCGCCGATGCCGTGTCGTTCCCCATTGGTCACCACGCCACGATGCGGGTGGGCATTCCGCACAGCGGTAACCCCGGGCCCCTTCCGGCCGAACTGGGAACGCCGCTCGCAGTGGCACGCGGATGGACGCGCCTCACCGAGACGGCGTCCCGGGTTGTGCTTCCCGACGCAGCGCTCATGGAGCGGCTCGTCAGCGTGCGCTGTCACGTGCTCCTGAACGGCCCGGTGGACCCCGTGAGCGATGCCGCCGGTTCGCTCCTCGGGCTTGCCGAACTCGTTCGAATGGGTTCCGACGCTGTGGACCTTGTCCCCGAGGCCGTGTCCGCAGCGGAGCGACTTGCCCGCGCTGCCCGCACCTGCGGGCTCGACTGGGACGGTGCTGCTGCGCTCTCGGCAGTCGAGCGCCTGCTGGTATCGGCTGATGACCACCGGGCGGCAGCCGATGTCGCAGCGCTGTGTGCCCGACTCGGTGGTTCGGGGGCGCCCGTTCCGGAGCAGGCGCCGGACGGAATCCGGTTCGTGCCGTGGCTCGAGTACCGACTGGCCCGACCCCTCGCGAACAACACGTGCGTGCTGCTGGAGGCCGGGCATCCGCAGGGATGGCTCGGCGCGAACTGGGAAGTGCACCACCTGCCCGCCGGCCCCCGGTCTCAGGTGGGCTACGCGGTGCGCTGGCACGGTGAGCGGCCCGCTGTGCTGTGGGAGATCACCGGTGAACCCGTGGCGCTCGTCGGCGGCTCTGCGGCGCCTTCCTGGCGGGGGTCCGGCCCGAGCGGCGAGGACCTCTGGCCCGAGCCCCAGCCCCAGTCGTAGTTCTGGTTCTGGTTCTGGTCCTAGACCTAGTTCTGGTCCTAGACCAGGGCAACGATCCGAACGGCGTCACCAGTGTTGATCGAGCCGGTCTCGATCACCGTCGCGTACACCCGGGCCACCGGGCCTCGCACATGACTCATCCGGTTGAAGTCTCCGTCGGTGAACCATTGCGCGTTGTGCCGGCACGGGATTGCCCAAGCAGACGCCTCGGCGAGCACCGTGCCGACCCTCAGCAGCACGCCGGGGCGCACGGTTGACCAGTCGATGCCCGAGAGGGTGAGGTTCTCGCCGGCAGCCCCGGGGGCGATCGGGTGCCCGTCGCGAGCGAACGCGTCGATCACCTCGACGGACCAGAGACACAGCGCTTGCCACGGGCGACCGTGGTGCTGGCGTGAGCGCTGACGGTCGCCCACGATGCCACCGAGGCTCACCTCGACCCGGTCGACGGCGCTCTTGGGGACGCCGCCACCCGAAACATTGATCCGGGCAACGGTTCCCTGGCCCGAGGTACTCACTACACCCGCGCGGCGCAGCGACTCCATGGCATCGCGCATTGCGTGCCAGAGCAGCCCCAACGCCGCCACCGCTTCTGCCGAGGACTCGTTGCCCGCAAAACGTGCGGCAGCGGCCCTCCCGAGATCCGTGAGCCGCTGCCCGAGGTCGTCCGCACCCAGAACGTCCGCTTGTAGTCCGTCCGCACCCAGAACGTCCGCACCCAGAACGTCCGCACCCAGAACGTCCGCAAGGGATTGGGACAGCAGGGAGCCGTGGATGTGAGCGGCAGTGGCGTCGATGCCGGTTGTCAGGTGGTCCCACCACATCCCGAGGTTCGAGAACGTCTTGGCGACGTCGGTTTCGGAGAAACGGTAGTGACCGAGCCGGGGCATGTCAGCGAAGGAGGTCGCCCTTGGCGAGAGCGATCAGAGTGGCAATGGACATCTCGTTCCAAGCGGCGCCGTTGGTGCCGAGCGGGTCCAGTTCGATCAGCACACGACCCAGCGTGAGTCCGGCGGTCCAAGCCGCGAGCGTAATGAGGTCGACGTCTGGGTGGATCCAACCGCGCCGCTGCGGCTCGGCCAGGATCCCGGCCAGCGCGCGGTTCGACGCATCCTGTGCGCTCGCCACCCGCACGGCGAGGTTGGGGCGGCCAGCCACCCCGCCGAGCACGCTGAGTCGCTGGAAGCGCAATGCCGATCGATCTGGCGAGTACGACTCGAGCGAGAGTCCGCTGACGGTCCGGTAGAAATCGTCGGCGGACTCACATCGGGCAATCCGCTCGCCGATGTCGATGTTGAAGTCCCGGATCGAGCGCACGTAGATCTCTGCGAGCGCTTCCTCGACGAGGCCTTCACGGCTGCCGAAGAAGTGATAGAGCGATGCAAACGAGACCCCGGTTGCGTCGGAGACTTCGCGGACCCTCACCGAGGCCTCACCGCCGCGCTCGATGGCATCGATGGCCATTTGCAGCATCCGGTCCCGCGTACCCGGGGGCAGTTCGGCGTTCGGTGCGGTGCTGCTCGGCCGGGGGGTTCGTGCCATGCGGCTCAGCATACGGAGCCGGGACAGCCGGTCTCCCAACCGACGCCTCCGGAGGTCCGCTGGCGCTGCCCGCGGCGTCGTACGATCGTCGCCGTGGCTGCACCGGCGTTCGAACCCGTCTCGGAGCGGGCGATCGGTGGATTGGTCGTGCTCGCTGCGTCGGTCTCGACACTCTCGGGAATCGTGCTCGCTCTCGTGTACCGCCCTCACCAGTACGGACTGCTGCGGGCTGCGCACTCCGGCGGGGCTGCGGTCGCGGTGATCTCGGCGATCGCGGCGCACGTCGTCGGCAGGGGCGGTCGGATCAAGTTGTCCCGCCGGACCGTTGTCCTGGTGGTGGGCACCGTGGTGGTGCTCGGTGCAGCGATCGCGACGGGTACCTCGATCGCATGGAGGGAAGGGGCCGCTGCGGACAGGGGGATGTTCCTTGCCGGTTCGGCACGTGTGGTCGTGTCCGAGCGGGTGGTCTCCTCGCGCTCGGTGCTCGTTGCGTTCGTGATCCATGCCGCTCTCGGGATCGGTTCCTTCGCGCTTGTCGCCGGCCGATACGTGCGATTGCTGTGGGAAGGGCGCGGGTCCGCACAGTGACGGCCCGAGCGGCAGCCGCGCGCCCGTCGAAGAAGGTGGCCCCCACCCGGGTGCTCGAGCGCGAACTCTGGGAGCGGGGTTTCGACACCGTCGTCGGTATCGACGAGGTGGGTCGTGGCGCCTGGGCTGGCCCCCTGGTGATCGGTGCGGCAGTGCTCCCGAGGGGCTCGCGCGTTCTTGGCGTGCGCGACTCCAAGATGCTCAGCGAGCGAGCGAGGGAGCGGATGTTCGATCGTGTCGCCAACTGGTGCGTTGCGTGGTCGGTGGGTTCGGCATCCCACGAGGAGTGCGACGATCTCGGCATGGCGGAGGCACAACGCGTGGCAACTCGACGGGCCCTTGCGGCCCTCGCAATACAACCCGATGCAGCGATCGTGGACGGAACGTGGGACTTCGTCGGTGGGTCCGTCCCGCACGTGGAGATGCGCGTGAAAGCCGATGCCACCTGCCTCCCGGTGGCGGCCGCGTCGATTCTCGCAAAAGTCACCCGGGACCGAATCATGCGGGCGCACGCGGAGGACTACCCCCAGTGGCACTTCGGTACCAACAAGGGCTATCCCTGCCTGCTCCACCGAACGGCACTGGGTGGGTACGGACCGTCGGCGATCCATCGGCGGAGTTGGGTGTTCATGGAGAACTACGTTCCGTGGCCCGGACTGCGCACGGTACCCGGGACGCAGCGATCGCTGTTCTGAGCGAAACTCTTTCGGCTCAACGTGGCAGCACCAGTAGCGTGGTGCTCCTGTGGACAGGCTGAACAACGAGACGCAGGCGGCGATCGCCGGACGCGAGCAGGCAGGCGGCTCGCTTGCACCGCCGTTGTGGGCGACCACGGCGTTCAGCTCGACCGACCCTGCGGAGGCGGCCTGTTCGGCAGGCTCCACCAGGCCGAGTCGTTTCTACACGCGCTACGGGAACCCGACGATCAACGCGTTCGAGGAGGCAGTGGCAGCGCTTGAGGGAGCGGAGGCGGCCCTCGCGTTCGGGTCGGGCATGGGCGCGGTGGCGAGCACGGTGATGGCGCTGTGCTCGCAGGGCGACCACATTGTCGCCCAGCGCCAGCTCTATGGCGGCACACTCTTCTTCCTGCAGACCGTCTGCCCGAGGTTCGGGATCGACGTGACGCTGGTCGATGCGACAGAGCCGGGCGCCTTCCGCGAGGCGGTCCGGCCCGGTCGGACGATGCTCGTCCTTGCTGAGACCCCGTCCAACCCGAGGCTCGCGCTCGCAGACCTCGAGGAGCTTGGCAGCCTGCGCGGTCCGTTCACCGTGGTGGATTCCACCTTCGCAACCCCGATGATCCAGCGCCCCCTTGAGTTCGGTGTCTCGCTCGTGCTGCACTCCGCCACCAAGGCGATCGCGGGGCACAACGATGCAACGCTGGGCGTGATCGCCGGTGAGTCAGATCTGATCGATGCAGTCTGGGCATACTCCACGCTCCACGGCTCCGTTGCGTCACCGTTCGACTCGTGGAACGCGCTGCGCGGCATCCGCACGCTCGGCGTCCGTGTCGAGCGGAGCTCGCGGACGGCGCTGGCGCTCGCGCGGTTCCTCGAGGCGCATCCGGCAGTCGCCTCGGTGTCGTACCCGGGTCTGGACTCCCACCCACAACGGGGGCTCGCGGCCCGGCAGATGTCCGCAGGCGGCGGCATGCTGTCGTTCGAGCTACGTGATGCCGATCGGGCGCACGGGGTGCTCGAGGCACTCCAACTCGTCCGCGTCGCAACCTCGCTCGGTGGGCCAGACACGCTGATGTGCCATCCGGCCTCCACCACCCATGCCGGGCTCGCCGCAGACCTGCAGCAATCGATCGGGGTAACTGCCGGGCTGCTGCGCGTATCGGTCGGCCTCGAGCATCTCGACGACCTCGTGCTGGACCTCCAGACCGCTCTCGCCTAAGCACGCTGCGAGAGCCCTTGGCCGGTCCCGACGGGGGAGGGCCCGTCAGGACCAGCGAGGCACCCAACTTTGACTCACAGGCCGTCAGTCCTGGAGCGCTTGGGGAACTTGTCCTGAGAGCAGCAAACCCGATGAAGGTAAGAGGGGGACAAGAACCGGGTAGGGAATCGGTGTGATTACCGGAAGGCGGCCCGTGGGCGGGCTAGAACGATAGGCATGAGTGTTCCCAGGGTGCTGGTCGTCGAGGACGACAGGTCGGTTCGGGAATCGCTCGAACGGGCGCTCCGGCTCGAGGGCTATCAGGTGCAGACCGTTGCCGATGGGATGTCGGGCCTCGAGGCAGTCGGCCGCGACCAGCCTGACGTGGTGGTGCTCGACGTGATGTTGCCGTTCTTGGATGGCCTCTCCGTGTGCCGACAACTGCGCCAGAAAGGCGACCGTACGCCGATCCTCATGCTGACGGCGCGAGCGGACGTGGGGGACCGGGTTGCTGGTCTCGATGCCGGCGCCGACGACTACCTCCCCAAGCCGTTCGCGCTCGACGAATTGCTGGCCCGACTGCGCGCCCTGATCCGGAGATCGTCGCCTGATCACGTGCCGGGTGGGTTGACGGTTGGGGACCTCCGCATCGACGAGGCAGCCCGAAGGGTCTGGCGCGGCGTACGGGAGGTGGACCTCACCAAGACCGAGTTCGAGCTGTTGGCACTCCTCGGAAGGAATGTGGGGGTGGTGCTCGACCACGCCACGATCTACGACCGGATCTGGGGCTATGACTTCGGCCCGGAGTCCAAGGCACTCCAGGTGTACATCGGTTATCTGCGACGCAAGACCGAGGAGAACGGCGAGACCCGCGTCGTCCACACGGTCCGTGGCGTCGGGTACACCGTGAGGCCCGCATGAGCCTGCGCTGGAAACTTGCACTGTCAATGGGCTTCCTGCTCCTCACGATGGTTGCGCTCGTGTCGGTCAGTGCCTATCTCACGACCGACAGCCGGATCAGACAGGAGGTCGACAGTTCCCTTGACGAACGTGCGAACTCGTTGAGGATCATCCTGAACCGCGGAGACGGGTCGCTCCCGCAGGCTGCCGGGCCGGCACAGGTGCTGGACGCCAGCGGTGTCATCGTCCAGTCGGTCGGCGAGGTCCGGTTCCCGGTCAATCGGCGGGAGCGCTACCTCGCGAAGGAGGGCGGTCGTCTCTATACGCACACGGTGGAGGTGGACGGGGCCCGCTATCGGGTGGAGACAGCGGCTTTGCAGGTCGGTGGCGTGGTGCAGGTGGGTCGGGAACTGCAGCCGACAGAGACCACGCTCGCATCCCTCCGGCGCCGGTACGCAGCGATCTCCGGCCTGGTTGCGCTGCTCGGCGCGATCCTCGGCTGGCTGCTCGCCGGTTGGTTGACGCGGCCCGTCGTTCGACTGACGCAGGCCGCCGAGCACGTTGCCTCCACCGGCGAACTGGACATGTCGGTCGATACCGAGGGCAGTGACGAGACCTCCCGGCTCGCCCAGGCCTTCTCGTCGATGCTTGGGGCGCTGCACGAGTCAAGGATGCGCCAGCGGATGCTCGTGCAGGACGCGGGCCACGAACTCCGCACGCCGGTCACCTCCATCCGCACCAACGTGGACGTGCTGCGTCGCCACCCCAATCTCGACGGGGAGGACCGCTCGAAGGTGCTTGACGACCTGCACAGCGAGGTGACACAGGTGAGCACGATGGTCGAGGAACTCGTGCTGCTGGCGAGCGGGGACCTGGAGGAGGATGACTCTCCCGGCATGGTCCGGCTCGACGACCTCATCAAGGTGGCTGCGGACCGGACGAGTAGGCGCTTCACCCGTCAGGTCTCCGTGGATGTCGAGCCGACGAGCATCAACGGTTCGGTGCGCGGGCTCGACCGCGCGGTCAGCAATCTGCTCAACAACGCCTGCAAGTTCAGCCCGCCCGGAAGTCCGATCGAGGTGACGCTCAGGGGCGGTCGGGTTGCCGTGCGCGATCACGGGCCCGGCATTGAGACCGGGGACCTGCCCCACGTCTTCCATCGCTTCTACCGTGCGACGGCGGCACGGACACAACCCGGTTCCGGCCTCGGTCTGGCGATCGTGGACCAGGTGGTTCGCTCGCACGGTGGCACGGCGTTCGCCGAGAACCATCCGGGTGGCGGGGCGATCGTCGGCTTCTCGCTCCCGGCGGACCGCACGGTGGTCGACGAACTCTGACGCGTGTCACCGGTAGCGACGCCGTCGAGCGGCATGCCGCCGCCGGGGGAGCCCTGCCTGAGAGACTCTCCCCGTGGCGAAGGTCCAAGCAGCAATCCTCTCCGACGTGGCGTACATCCGGGATGGCTTGGTGTACCTGCTCGCCGGTGGTATCAACCGTGTCACCACCGAGCTCCCCGGCACGCTCAACGTTGCACTGACGGTGATGGTGGAGCTGGAGGCAATCGAGTTCGGCCAGACCCACCAGATCACGGTGAAGATCGTTCATGCCGACTCGGCAACCCGGGTGGGTGAGGCGTCGGGGCAGTTCCACTCCGGTGATACGTCCAAGCTCGGGCCCGGAGAGCCGATGTTGCTCCCGCTCGTCGTCCCGTTGAAGGGCATCAACCTGCCCATGTACGGGCCCTACGACATTCACGTGAGCGTGAACGGTGAGCCCCAGCAGTTGCTCACGTTCCGCGCCCTCGCCCCCCGCCGCTGAGCGATAACGGGCGAAACTGTCGTGAGCGGAATAACGGACGATCAACTCAGCGAGGACTTGCTGCCCGGCACCGAGGCCCTCGACCCCGGGGAAACGACCCCCGACGCGGCTCCCCGGAAGCAGCGATCATTACGCCGTCGGGCACTGCGGTACACGGCGCTCGTCGTCGCCGCGCTGCTCATCCCTGTCTCGATCTCGTGCATTCGCGCCCTCACCGGCCCGGGTTACGACAGCGCCGCAGCGCGCACCGTCCAATGGGCGCGGGACCACCACATGGGGTCATTCGTGGACTGGGCCGAGCGGCACTGGTTCGACAAGAACCAGGCCAAGGTCGGGGGCGAACCCGACCCGAACACCGTCGGAGCGAATATCGCCGGCGCCGTCGCTGTGCCCACCACCGTGCCGTCGACGACAGCGGTGCCGTCGCCGACGTCGGCACCGACCGACACAGGTACCGCAACAGGCCTGTCTTCTGCGGTTCCCACAACGAGCACCACCGATGGTGTGCTCCGGCGTCTTCCACCGCCAACTCCGTTGACGAGCCCGTCGCCGACCCCGTTCAGGGGCGAGGGGCGCTGGACCGGGTTCGGTCCGCTGATCGAGGGTGAGCCCGGTGCGTATGCCACAACCGTCCGACCCGATGTCGAGCACAGTTCGATCTCGATAGGCGTGGTGTGGTTCGACCCGGCAGCGGTTCGGTTCCGCCTCTTCCCGGGGGACAACAGCCCCAGCCGCCCGTGGGACCGCCCTCCGTACGTACCCGTCCCGGACCGCAAGAGCCTGCTCGCCGCATTCGCCGGTGGGTTTCGGCTCAATGAGTCGAACGGCGGCATGTTGCTCGGCGGGAAAGAGATCCGGCCGATGCGGGTGGGGGCGGCCACGTTCGCCTTCGGTCTCGACGGCAAGCCGTTGCTCGGCAACTGGGGGGTCGAGGTGCCCCTCAACGGCACGTACGACTCGGTTCGCCAGAACCTCGACCTCATCGTGGACGACGGCGTGATGAACCCGTTGCTCGAGACCGACCCGAACAATCAGTGGGGCTTCACCGGCCCGAACAACAACTCGTTCGTGTGGCGCTCGGGCGTCGGGATCCTCGCCGACGGCGCGATCGTCTGGGTGGGCGGGAACGGCCTGAGCGTCGTGAGCCTCGCCAAGGTCTTCGTCCGCATCGGCGCGGCGCGCGCGATGCAGTTGGAGATCAACCGTGAATGGGTCCAGCTCAACACGTACACCCTCACACCCGAGGGAAAGATCTTCGGGAAGCGCTTGCTGACCGGCATGCGCGGTCCGGACAACCGGTGGCTTGACCGCGACACCCGCGATTTCGTGGCGGTCTTCGGCCGCAGCGAACTGCAGCCCTGAGCAACCTGCTCGCGGGTGCCGCCCGGCTGCTAGCGCAGCGCCGTGGCCAGCGCGTCGACGATGCGGTCCACCTGAGCATCGGTGGTGACGAAGGGCGGGCAGAACGTGTTGGTGTCCGTGCCGACAGCCCGCGTAATCACGCCGAGCCCGAGCATGCGGTCGCGCACGGCAAATGCGTCACGGTCGGGGTGGTGCCCGACGGCCCACACGGCACCCGCTCCGCGGACCGACGCGACGAGACCGTCCGCGGCGATCGACTGCAGCCCGCTCTCGAGGCGCTTACCGATCACGAGGGAGCGCTCGAACAACTGCTCGCGCTGCAGGATCTCGAGGTTCTTCAGGCCGGCAGCACACGCGGTCGGGTGACCGGAGTAGGTGAACCCGGTGCGCATCAGGTAGTTCGGGTCCGACTCGATGCCGTCGCGGACCTTCCTGCCGACGAACACGCCCCCAAGGGTCTGGTATCCCGAGGTCACTGCTTTGGCGAAGGTGGTGAGGTCCGGTGTGACGCCGTAATGATCGGACCCGAACCACCTGCCGAGGCGGCCGAAGCCGCAGATGACCTCGTCGAAGATGAGCAGGGCGCCGTGCTGGTCACAGAGACGGCGGAGCCCCTCGAGGTAGCCGTCCTCCGGGGGGAACACGCCGCCTGCGCCCTGAACGGGTTCAGAGATGATGGCGGCAACCTCGTTACCGCGCTGGGCCATCAGCGAGGCGATGGCCTCGAGGTCGTCGCTCGGTACCTGCACCACCTCGGGCAGCAGCGCTCCCCACCCCTCCTTGTTCGGGCCGATGCCCTGGGCGCTCGTGCCGCCGTAGTTCGTGCCGTGATAGCCCCTCGCCCGCGAGATGATCAGCTGACGTTGCGGCTCGCCGCGCATCGCGTGGCTGAGCCTTGCGAGCTTCATCGCCGTGTCGATCGCCTCGGAGCCCGAGCAGCAGAAGAAGACGCGCGCGTCGGGCATTGGTGCGTTGCGCACGAGCTCAGCGGCAAGTTGTTCGGCGGGCTCGTTGGTGAACGGGTCGAACGTGGAGTACGCCTCGAGCATCATGATCTGCGCTGCAACTGCATCAGCCATCTCCCTGCGACCGTGACCGATCGCGCAGTACCAGAGACTCGCCATGCCGTCGACGTACTCGTTCCCACTTGAGTCCCACACGAGTGCGCCCTCGCCGCGCACGATCGGGATGAAGGATTCGCGCGTTGGCTTGGCGAACGGGTGCAAGAAGGCTCCGGGCATGGCCGTACGTTACGCCTGCTTCAGGAGGGTGTGCTCGGCCGCCCCGGTGGCACGGGATGGATTCTTTGGGCGGTTGAGACCGAGCGCCCGCCGCCGACGGCCTGCGTGATGAGCACGACGACGCAGCCGAGCGCGACGGCCGGGAGGCTGTGCGTGGACTCGGCGAGCCATACGAGGGCGGCGAGCGGAACCCGATAGCCGGCACCGAGCAGCGTGGTTGCCCCGATGACGGACAGCAGAGCGAGGTTGCCGTCGAAGATCCGTCCGAGCACCTGGCCGGCGATCGAGCCGAGCACGAGGAGGGGGATGATCAACCCACCCACACCGCGCCCGAGCATGGTGACCCCGGAGGCGGCGGCTCGCAGCGCGAGCAGGGCGCAGTGGCCCGCAACGGACGCCGTTGCGGCCCAGGCGAGGGAGATGGTTCCCGGCCCGAGGTGGACCGGTACGCCACTGAACCCGATGCGTGCGAGGACACCGAGCAGCACGAGCAGCGCCGCAGCGACGGCGACATGGTGGCGCTCGCGCGAAAAGACCGGTCCGAGGCCAGTCTCGGCGGTGCGGGTGAGCAGGGACACTGCGCGACTGGCGATGCCGGCGCCGACGGCGAGGCCGAGCGCGAGCAGCACGTCGCGCAACCCGACGACACCGACAGAGGTCCACCAGGGCAGGCGGAAGCCGTCGATACTGCTGCGGGCGAGGTAACCGGCGGCCGAGCCGAGCAGTGCGGCCGGCAGTCGTCGCCACGACATGCCTTCGCGGAACGGGATCTCGACGGCGAGCAGGCCACCGGCGATCGGGCTGTGCAGTGCCGCACCGAACCCGGCCGCAGCGCCGACAACGAGAAGGCTCGGGCCGGTGCTGTCGAGGCGTCGGCGTCCGATCGAACCGAACCACGTACCGAGTACGACGGCGAGTCCGACCGGGTCGAGCGCGCCGCCGAGGCCGACGGTGGCCCCCGCCCCGACCGTCCTTGCTGCGTACTGCCGGTCCTCGTAGTGGCGTCCGTGGTAAGCGTCCATGTAGGCGTCGATGCTCGACGGGCCGGAGCGGGTAGGCCCGAGTGAGCGCACGAACGTGCTCACGAGCAGACCCGCGGCAGGGAGCGCAACGGTCAGCGCTGCCGGGCCCCGCGCGATCGCGTCAAGGAGGTGCTCAACCCCGTACACCGCACCGGCGGCGCCGTAGGCCGAGCACACGGTCACCACAGCAAGCAGGCCGAGTGCCCGCATGCGCGGCGCGGTCAGCGCCAGTGGCCCCACCTCCGGTTTCCCATGAGGGAAACCGTAGTTCCTCCGTGCCGATCGCCCCGACGACGAGGAACTCCGGCGGGGGATCAGGGCAGGTCAGTGGCGGTCTGGGTTGGTCCGCACCTGTCGGAAGGCGATGTCTGCATCCACCGAAGGTTCCTTGGGCAGCCCGAGGGAGCGTTCACCGAGGATGTTGCGCTGGATCTCGTCGGTGCCCCCGGCAATGGACTGCCCGGGTACCGAGATGAGGATCTCGTGGATCAGGCCGTCGAGCGGCGCATCGGTCCCGCTGAGCATGCCGTCTGCGCCAGCGATCCTGGCGTGGACGTCAGCGGACATCCGGGCGATGTGGCTGCCGACCAACTTGCCGATCGAACCCTCGGGTCCGGGTGGCTTGCCGGCGAGTCGTGCCGCTCTGGCGCGCTGGGCCGTCCACTTCGCCGTCTGGTCGAGGCAGCGCAGGCGCATGAGTGCATCGCGGATCACGGGGTCGTCGATTACACCCGCCGCCTGGGCCCGGGGGATGGTGAGGTCCGCCCGTCCGGCACGCTGTGGGTACCAGACGTAGGTCTTGAAGTAGTCGGTCGCCTCGGCAACGGCTTCGTCACGGCATCGGCCCGTGCGGTTCGTTCCCGCCTGGAACGCTCGGGTACTCGGCAGGCTCCGCTCGTGGGCGAGCGTTGCCAACGCAACGCGCCAGCCCTCACCCACTGCGCCGATCACGTTGTGCGTCGGCACGCGTGCCTCGGTGAGGAACACCTCGTTGAACGACGCATACCGGTTCATCTGCATGAGGGGCCGCACCTCGATACCGGGTTGGTGCATGTCGATGACGAAGTAGGTAATGCCCTTGTGCTTGGGCACGTCGAAGTTGGTGCGGGCCACGAGGATCGCCCAGTCCGCCTTCACGGCACCGGTGGTCCACAGCTTCTGGCCTGTAATCACCCACTCGTCGCCGTCCAGCTCCGCCCGCGTGGTGAGGCCCGCGAGGTCCGAGCCGTTGCCCGGCTCGCTGAACAACTGGCACCAGCGGTGCTGACCGGTGAGCGCGGGACGGAGCAACCGCGACTTCACATCGTCGGATCCGTGCTCGAGGATTGTGGGGGCGGCGAGGGACATCGCGCCACCACCGGCCACGCCGACTGCCTCGATGCGATCGAACTCGGAGTCCACCACCGCGGCGAGCGACGGGCTGAGCCCCCGCCCGAACCACTCCACCGGCCAGGCAGGGCAACCCCAACCGGAGTCCGCGAGGAGGTCGCGCCATTCGCGGAGGGGGCGGTTCTCGTCCCAGTTGGCCCCCAACCAGGCCCGCACCTCGGACCGCACGGACTCAGCGTTGATCATGTTCCCATTGTCGCACCCCACGCGCGGAGGTGATGGACCGGGAGTCGGCTTCGCCGGGGGGGGGGTTGCGCTCCGGCGGGACTAGGCGATGGCGGCGAGCAGGTGCGCCGAGAGTTCCTCGTACGTGTCGAGCGCCGTGAACTGTGGGAACTCGCGGATCACGTTGTCGGGGGCATGAAACAGGAAACCGGCGTCGGCCTCAGCGAGCATCGCAGTGTCGTTGTAGGAATCGCCGGCGGCTGCCACGCGGTAGTTGAGCCCCTTCAACGCTCGCACAGCGTGTCGCTTCTGATCCGCCATGCGCAACTGGTAGTTGACGATCCGGTCGTCCTCGACGACGAGTTGGTGGCACAGGATGGTGGGCCAGCCGAGCTGTTCCATGAGCGGCCTCCCAAATTGCTCGAAGGTGTCCGACAGCAGGATGACCTGGGTGCGGCTGCGCAGATCGTCGAGGAACTCGCGTGCGCCGGGAAGCGGGCCCATGCCAGCGATGACGTCAGCGATCGTGGACATCTTCAGACCGTGCTGGGCAAGAAGATTGAGCCGGAACCGCATGAGTCTGTCGTAGTCGGGCTCGTCACGTGTCGTACGGCGCAACTCGGCGATGCCGGTGCGCTCGGACACGGCGATCCAGATCTCGGGAACAAGGACGCCCTCGACATCGAGGGTCACGATGGACTGCTGGGGCATGGTGCAACTCACTCGTTTCGGACAAAGGCAAAGGGGTAGGTTATTTCGTATGTCAGGCGGCCGCGAACTTCCTCCAAAATCCCTCGACGAGAGTCGAGGAATAGCCCGATCACGGGCCGGTGAATCCACCCGACAGCGCCTCCTGGAAGCGGCGCTCGAGGTCATCGATCGAGACGGCTTCGGTGCCGCGAAGGTGCAGGACGTCGCGCTTGCGGCCGGCGTGACCACCGGTGCGATTTATAGCAACTTCAGAAACATGGACGAACTCCTCGCTGTGGCGTTGGCCGGTCGGCTTCGCGATGCGGCCAGGCAGCGGCACGAGGTGGAGATTCCCGAAGCGCTCGAGCGCTTGAGCAGCGGCACCGGCAGGCGATCCATCCTCGGGGGGCCGGTCTATGTTGGCCTCCGATCGGGGTTCTCGCTCGAGGAGACCCAGGATCTTGTGCGCGTGCTCGCGGCAGCGTCGTCGAGCGCTGTTGCGGATCAGGTCTGGAGCGATCTCGTGCAGGAAATGTTCGCGAGCGCCGTGCAGACCATGGAGATCGGCCAACAATTCGGTGTCGTCCGAAGCGATCTTGATGCCCGCTCGCTGACACTCTTCGCTCAGTGCCTCACCTTGGGTCGGCGCCTGCTGCAGACCGCAGGAATCGAGCCCGACGAAGGTGAGCGTTGGGAGGCGGTTCTGGGCGAAGCGCTCGGGCCCCTGCTCGTCAAGCCTGAGTGAGTTCGAGCAATCAAGCGACGCCGGGCCGAGCCACGTCGTCCTAGACGTAGCGCAACGTCAGTGGCTCGAGTGGGAGGCCGTCGATCTGAACGGTGTAGGTCTCGCCGGCGGAGGCCCAGGCTGCGTCGGTGACAGTTCCGGTGGTAATGATTTCCCCGGCGTGCAGTGGGACCGCGGCGGTACGGGCGAGGTGGGCGATGGCGTACAACGGACTGCCGAGCACATTGGATCCATAGCCAGTATCGATGACCGAACCGTTGCGGAGCAGTCGAAGTGTGAAGCGCTCGAGATCCTCGATCATCGTTCCCCACGGTGCCACCTGGGCCCCGACGCGTGACGCTCCGTGCAGCGATCCGTCGATGACGGAATCTATGGCGGTGACCTTCCATGCAGGGAAGTGGCACTGCACCACCTCAAAGCCGAAGGCCACCCACTCGATGGAGTCCGCGATCTGCTCGGTGCTCGCTCCTGAGGGGACGTCCGCCGACAGCCGGAACACGATTTCTGGCTCGGACCTCGGTTGGCACAGCGTGTCTGCAGCAACGGTCCCCTCGCCCTGGCTGCAGAGTTCCAGCGAGTCGTCGTACATCCATCCCCAGATCGGCGCATACACGCCGTAGAGGTCCCAGATCGTGGTGTTGGTAAAGCCGATCTTGCGGCCGACGGGCCGTGCTCCCGTGGAGATCGAGCGCGCAATGGATGCACGCTGCATCACGTCGTAGGCGTCGTCGAGGGTGAGCAGGGGATCCTGCTCGGTGAAGGGCCGCAGGGTGGTGGCGCTGCGCCGGGCTTCCTCGATAGCAATTGCGATTTCGTTGTTGTCGTACATCCGCTCGTGCTCCTCGGCTGCCGAACCTATCCGGATCATCCGTGGTGGAGCGGCACCCCGGGCCCCCGGCGTAACATGACGGCATTCAAAGGGGGAACCAATGCGAGTAACCGTTGATGGAGATCGTTGCCAGGGCCACCAGATGTGCGGTATCGCAGCGCCCGAGGTGTTCGGGGCAGACGACTACGGCAACTCGGTGGTGCTGATCACCGGGGACATCCCGGTAGCGCTCGAGGCCAAGGTGCGCCGGGCCGAGGGCAATTGCCCCGAGCGCGCCATCCACATCGAGGCCTGACTGCCCGGCGTTTCGGGTCAGCGCACGACGTACGACGTCATCGACAGCGACCCGAGCGCGTACCCGCCGATGAGTTTCTCGCATGTCGTCCCTGCAGCATTGGCGAGCCCTGCGAGGTAGAGCAGTGGGACAAAGTGTTCGGGTGTCGGTGCAGCCAGCGAGTACGCCGGGTGCTCGAGCAGCGAGAGCACGTCACCCGGTTCCTCGGTCATGATTCGCTCGGCCTCCTCGTCGAAGGACTGCGCCCAGTCGTAGGCAGCGTCTGGGCTCGCCCAGTCAAGGCGACCGAGATTGTGCACCACATTGCCGCTGCCGATGACGAGGATGCCCTGCGCGCGCAGTGGGGCCAGCGCCGCGCCGAGTTGCACGTGGTAATCGGCAGGTGCAGCAGCGTTGATGGACAGTTGCAGCACCGGCACGTCGGCGTTCGGGTATATGTGCGCGAGCACCGACCAGGTGCCGTGGTCGAGGCCCCAGCTGTCCCGGTCCGCGCCAACCCACGCCGGGGCAACCGTGTCGGCGATCTCCTGCGCGATTTCGGGTGAGCCGGGTGCTGCATACTCGAAGGCGAACAGTTCGTCGGGGAAGCCAAAGAAGTCATGGATGGTCTTGGGCTGCGCCATTGCGGTGACGGCAGTTGCGTTGATGAACCAATGCGCCGACACGGACAGCACGGCGCGCGGCCCGGGGACCGACGAGCCGAACGAGTTCCACAGCTCGGTGTAGCGGTTGTGCTCGAGCGTGTTCATCGGGCTGCCGTGACCGATGAACACGGCCGGCATGAGATCGGTCGTCACGTTCGTGACGGTAGCGGGCACACTGGGACGATGGTCGACTGGAAGCATGTTGCGGACTCAGCGATCGAGATCCCGATTGTCACGAGCTTCACCCGGGTTGGTTACGACGTGCGCTCCCGCCTCGAGCACTGGCGCCCGGTCGATCAGTACAGCCTCACCGGTCGCACCGTGGTGGTCACCGGAGCAACCTCGGGCCTCGGCCGCTCGATGGCCGAGACCCTCGCCCGTTGCGGTGCAACGGTGGTGCTCTGGGGTCGCTCGTCTGGCAGGACAGAGGACGCGCGCGACGCAATCGCGCGCTCGACCGGCAATGCCACCCTCGATGTCGTGGTTTCCGACATGTCCGAACCCGATGAGATCCGTCGGGGAGCAGCCGAACTCCTGGCCCGCCACGAGCGGGTGGACGTGTTGGTGCACAACGCGGGGGCACTTGCCCCAACCCGGATGCTCAATTCCGAGGGGCACGAGTCCACGGTTGCGGCCCAGGTGCTTGGTCCGTTCCTGCTCACGTCGTTGCTCCTCGATCGCTTGCGTGCCAGTGCCCCGTCACGTGTGATCACGATGTCCTCCGGCGGAATGTACGCGTCACCGCTGCGCGTGGAGGACCTCGAGATGGGCGAGGACTACCGCGGCGCCGAGCAGTACGCCCGGGCCAAGCGCGCACAGGTCACCCTCAACGAACTCTGGGCACAGCACCACCCCGGGCAGGGTGTCCACTTCCACGCCGTCCATCCCGGTTGGGCAGACACACCCGGTGTGCAGGAGTCGCTCCCGGCCTTCCGGCGCGTGATGCGCCCCTTGCTGCGGACCGTTGAGCAGGGTGCGGACACCGCGCTGTGGCTTGCCGCCGACGATGGCGCGCCGCTCGAGTCGAATGGTGGGTTCTGGCACGATCGCGAGCGGCGACCGATCCACCGGCTCGGGTTCACCAAGCGCTCGGACACCCCGGAGCGAAGGCAAGCGCTCTGGGACTGGTGCTCCAGCCAGATCTCGGTCTAGCCGTACGGACCCGGTGCGCCCTCGGCCTTGGCAACCATGATCTCGGTGGATTTCACGATCATCACCACCTCGTCCCCCGCAGCCAGGTCGAGTTCGTCCACGGCATCGCTGGTGATCGCCGCAGTCAGCCGCTGACCGTCGGGGAGCAGCGCCTTCACGCTGGTCATCACGTCGCCGCGGGCGATGCTGTCAATCGTGACCCTCAACTGGTTTCTCGCGCTGAGGCGGACCTCGGGGCGACGCGAAACCGCCACACCGTCCCGCGCGTGCTGGGCCTCTCGGGCCTGTCGGAGGAAGCGCCGGGCTGCCCGGGCGTTCTCCTGGCGCCAGAGGGCGATGAGATCGCCGCCCGGATCGCGCTGCGCGATGGCGTCGAAGGCGGGTTGCAGCGCTCGCTCCTGGGCATCCAGCAGGGGCTCAATCGGTTGGCCTGCCCGTTGGCGCAGCGTGAGCTTGAGCAACAACTCAGTACGGAGGTCGCGAAGGTGCTCGGCCGGCGTACCCAGCCAGCGCTCAGACGTTGTTCTGCCCACAGCGGTCGGCTGCAGCAGCGACCGTTCCCGCCCGCGGCCGGGCTGGGCGCCCGAGCGCGTGACGAGCCCCTGTTCCACCAACGACTCGATTGCCCGGTACGTCAGTGGTCTACTCAGCGACCAGATCGAACCGAGTGGGCCGTCCGGCGCGAGTTGCGACCCGATGGCCCAGCCGTGCTCAGCGCCCTGGATGACGAGGGTGAGGCAGACGAGTTCCGCGAGGTTGGAGGGCTGGTCACGTCGTGTTGCCATCTCGAGAACCCCTCCAGCGATACGTCAGTCAATGAGTTGATTATAGTCAGTATCTGAATATAGCCTCGGACCATGAGGCACCGAACCACAGTGTCAGCGGCACGTCCCCGTCGGGTGTTCGGGCTTCTCGGCCTCGCGCTCGGTCTCGTTGTTGGCATGAGTGCGTGCTCGACGAAGCGGGTGACGATCGATACCGACCCCGATGCGCCGATCACGGTGTTCGCCGCTTCGTCGCTCACCGGAGCATTCGGCGTGATTGGCACTGCGTACACCGCTGCCTATCCGGATGCGAAGGTCGAATTCAGCGTTGGCGCCTCGTCAGAGCTGGTTGCCCAGATCAATCAGGGTGCACCGGCCGACGTCTTCGCCTCGGCTGACGGGGAGAGCATGGGCAGATTGGAGCCCGGCACGAACGGCGCACCGGAGAACTTCGCAACGAACCGTCTGCAGATCATCGTTGCGCCGGGGAACCCGAAGGGGATCATCGGGCTCGCAGATCTCGCTCGGGCCGACGTCGTGTTCGTCTCAGCCGCGCCCCAGGTTCCGATCGGCCGGTACACGCAGCAGGTGTTGGCAGCTGCAGGCGTGATCGCTGCACCGAAGTCGCTCGAGGCGAACGTCAAGGGCATCGTGAACAAGGTGGTGCTCGGCGAGGCCGACGCCGGGATCGTGTACGTCACCGACGTCCTTGCGGCAGGTTCGAAGGCACTCGGGGTGGACATCCCCGGGCCGGTGAACGTGGTGGCTACGTATCCGATCGCCGTGCCCGCCGCGTCGAAACACCCCGATGCCGCTGCGCGCTTCGTCGCGTTCGTGCGCTCGCCGGCCGGGCAGGCCATCCTCGCCAGGTTCGGCTTCGGTCGGCCATGACACGCCGCCGGGTCGGGCAATCCCCCCCCCCCCCCCCCCCCCCCCCC
>CAFBQP010000004.1_pt1 | contig 42199 bp, 36 predicted proteins | sample 7270011 | NCBI WGS metagenome assembly CAFBQP01 (sample SAMEA6814178, study PRJEB35770) | uncultured Acidimicrobiales bacterium | biome: Freshwater; feature: Freshwater reservoir; material: water | place: Czech Republic | collected 2016-11-09 | depth 30m m | reverse complement strand
GAGGAGACCGAACGCCTGCTCGGCGACGCGCGGGACGAGGCGGCGCGCGTACGAGCGCGAGCCGAGGATGAAGCGGTGCAGCTCGTCGCTTCCGCGTACGAAGAAGCGGCACGCGTGCGCGAGTCCGTGCAGGAGGAAGTGACCTACCTGCAGCGCGTGACCGCGGAGCAGGTGGAGACCGAGCTCGCCTCGGCCCGCGGCCGCGGTCTTGAGATGGTCACCGAGGCGCGCGAGTACCGCGAGAAGGTGCTCACCGACCTTGCGCAGCGTCGAGACCTCGCGAGGGAGCAGATCAGGGCGCTCATCGACGGCCGGGACCACCTCCTGCGGGCCTTCGAGGTAGCGAGACTTGCCGCTGTCGACATCATCGTCGAACTGGAGCAGGCCGCCCCCAGCGATGACCTGAGCGCGCCCGAACAGTTCATCTCCCGGCAGTCCGCAGAGTCCGCTATCTACGACGCCGACGATGACATCACACCGGTCAACGGGATCGAGCTGCCCGCTGTGGCATCCGGGGGGACCGTTGTGCCCGAGTACACAGTGCCGGTCCACGACGACTTCGAGCACCCTGGTGCGGGAACAGGCCCGGTCGACGCGACGATCAGGACCGCAACACTCGCGGACGGCGACACACAGCCAACACCGTCGACTGGGGTGGTTTTCGATCATTTCGCGGCCCGCCGAACCGTGCTCGCGCCGCTCATCGAGTCGCTCGTGAAGCAGTTCAAGCGCGTCGTTGTGGACGAACAGAATGATGTACTCACGGCAATCCGGCGCACGGAGCGGGTGAGCGGCATTGCGGAACTGCTGCCGGACGAGGATTCGCATGTTGCGCGCTATTGCTCGTGCTCGCTCGCCGAGGCAGCCGACTCCTTTGTCGCCGGGGCGGCGTCGATGGACGGTGGTGCTGCCCCCGACCCGCACGGACCGGGCACAGCGGTTCTCGACCGTTTCGCCGAGGAACTCGTGCTCCCGATGCGTGAGCGACTCGAGCGCGTGATCGAGAGTTCGCAGGGCAACCGTTTCGAACTGAGCGCATTCGTCCGCAGCGCGTACCGGGAGTGGAAGCAGCGCTTCGACAGCCTCGCGGAGGAGTTGTTGCTGCACGCGTACGGTCTCGGCGCCTATTCGGTGCTCCCTGTGGGGAGTCTCGTCGTGTGGCAGCCCGACCCGAATGCACCGGGCTGTCCGGAGGTGTCGGCGAACGCCGGTGTGGTGATCCGGGTACCGGACACTTTCCCGAGCGGACATGTTCACCCGCCGGCTTCGGCATCGTGCCGGTGCATGATCCAACGCCTGCCGGAGTAGGTTTCACGGGGTGCGCAACCCCTCGGATATCCCTTCCCGTCGTCCAGGGCTGCCCAAGCTCCGTCTGAGCTCGCGAGGACGGATAGCGATCGCAGTCGGTGCGTTCGTCCTGATCATCGCGTTGTTCTCGGGGCGTGGAGTGGCGAGTTTCTACGTCGATGCGCTCTGGTTCCGATCGGTCGGTCGTTCCGACGTGTTCTGGGGAACGTTCTGGGTGAAGGTCGTGCTCGCAGCGATCGGCGTGATCGCGTTCGCGGCGATGTCGTTCACGAGCCTGACCATTGCGGACCGCATCGCTCCGGAGGTGCGCATTGCCGGGCCGGAGGACGAGGTGCTCGACCGGGTGCGCAAGTTTGTCGGGGCACGCCGCAAGACGCTGCGGCTCGGTCTCTGTGCGATGTTCGCGTTGCTCGTCGGCATGCCCGCTGCCGGACACTGGAAGCAGTGGCTGATGTTCCGCAACAGCGTGTCGTTCAACACGCCTGACCCTCAGTTCAACCAGGACGTGTCGTGGTACGTCTTCCGGTTGCCGTTCCTCAACTTCCTGTTCGGTTGGTTCTTCGCCGCAATCGTTCTCGTCACGGTGCTCACCGTGGTGGCCCACTACCTGAACGGCGGGATCCGTACGTCCGGGGCTGCTCCGCGCGTCACCCCCCAGGTCAAGCTTCACCTGTCGATCCTGCTGGTACTGCTGGCGGTCGTGAAGGCGGCGCAGTACTGGCTTCGCCGCTACACGCTCACCTCGTCAACTCGGGGGTTCGTGCAGGGCGCCGGCTACACCGACGTGAAGGCAACACTGCCGGCGCTGAACCTGCTCATCCTCATCTCCGTGGCCGCGGCCGTGCTGCTCATCTGGAACGTTCGCCAACGCGGATGGCGCCTGCCGGTGATCGCCGTCGGTCTCTGGGCAGTGGTTGCGCTTGTTGCCGGGGCGATCTATCCGGCAATCGTCCAGAAGTTCCGTGTGGAGCCGTCCCAGTCAAGGCGTGAGCGCCCATACATCCAGCGCAATATTGACCTCACCCAGAAGGCGTTCGCGCTCGACACAGCGCTGATCAAGGCCGTACCCGTGGAGTTCGGCGAGGTCACTACGGAGGCGGTCCAGCAAGGCGTCGCCTCACTGGCGAATGTTCGTCTGCTCGACCCGAAGCAGGACGCGATCAAGCAGGCATTCACGCAGCAGCAGCGGCCGCAGGGCTTCTACGAGTTCGCGGACCTCGATGTGGACCGTTACGTCGTCGACGGAAAGCTTCAGCAGATGATCGTCGCGGCGCGCGTGGTGGCCGACAAGCTGCCGAACAGCTCGTGGGAGAACACGCACCTCGCCTACACACACGGTCACGGGCTCGTTGCGGCACCGGCGAGCCGGGTGGCATCGGACGGTAGGCCCGCGTACCTACCGGAGCAGGACAACACGGCGCTCGGGGTCACCCGGCCCGAGATCTACGTGGGCGACGGCATGCCCGGGAGCTACGTGGTGCTCAAGAGCAGTCGTGCGGCCGGCGAGATCGGCCCGTCCGGCCCGGGCGAGCGCTATTCGGGTAACGGTGGCGTTCCGGCAGGCTCGTGGTTCCGCCGTGTTGCGATGGCGCTGAAGTTCGGCGAGTACAACCTGCTCGGGTCCGGGCTCATCCGCTCAGACAGCCAAATCCTCTGGATGCGGGATGTCCGCAGCAGGGTCAACAAGATCGCCCCGTTCCTGGCGCTCGACTCGGATCCGTACCCCGTGTCGGCGGACGGACGGATCCTCTGGGTGGTGGACGGGTACACCACCACGTCGCACTATCCGTACTCGGAGAACGCCGACATTTCGCAGTTGCCCACGCGCAGCGGTCTCCGGAGAGAGTTCAACTACGTCCGCAACTCCGTGAAAGCGGTCGTGGACGCCTATGACGGCAGCGTCACGCTCTACCGGATGGACGAGGCCGACCCGGTCGCCGCCGTGTGGGACAAGGTGTTCCCCAAACTCATGAAGCGCAAGGGTGACCTGCCGGCCGTGCTGCGTGACCACCTCCGCTATCCCGAGGACCTCCTCCGTGTACAGACCGCTCACCTCGGCAAGTACCACCTCAATCAGGCCGACGAGTTCTTCAACTCGGACCTGCGTTGGTGTGTGTCTCAGGATGTCCCGGCCGAGCAGTCGGCGGACTCCGCAACGATCTCCACGATCGTGTCGACGGTAGGTGTGGCATCGAGCGCGTCGTCGAGTACCAAGTGCAGCAGCGGGGACCGCTACGTGCCCTACTACTCGTTGTTCACGCCGCCCGGGGCGACGAAGGCGGAGTTCTCCCTCATCCGGCCGTTTGCCCCCTTCTCGCCCGACGACAGCCTTCAGGTACTGCGCGCGTTCGCGGTGGGCACGGTCGGCGCCGATCTGATGCCAAAGCTCACGATGTACGACGTGCAGGGGTCGCTGCCTACGGGCCCGTACACGGCGCACCTGCAGATCCAGTCCGAGCTCAGCCAGGCATTCACGCTCGAGGACTCCAAGGGCTCCAAGGTGCTCTTCGGCGACATGCAGATGGTGCCGGTGGGCAAGGGCCTCGTGTACGTGCGCCCGGTCTACGTCAAAGCAGAGGGGCAGTCGGCGATCCCCGACCTCCGTTACGTCGTGGTGATCGGCAACGGCAGCCTCGGCAGGGGTGACTCGTTGACGGCGGCGCTCAATGCGCTGTTCCCCGGCGCCCAGGTGGTGCTCGGTGATCGCAGCGGTTCGTCCGGCGGCACCACGGGAACCACCACACCCTCCACCACGCCGGGCGGGACAACCGGGCCCAGCGGTGGCGACACCACGGTGGGACAACTGCTTGCTGCTGCGAGCAAATTGTTCGACGAGGCAGATGCCGCGCTGAAGGCAGGTGACCTCGGCACGTACCAGCAGAAGGTCACAGCGGCACGCAGCAAGGTCGCGCAGGCAGAGGCGCTCCTCAGCGGCTCGGGGTCCACGACGAGCACCACGACCACGCTGCCGAAGCGGTCGGATTCGGTGTCGGTCACCCCGACAACGGTCCTGTCGGTACCTAAGCCCACCGCGTAGCCGGAGCCGGGGGCGACACAGCGCTACGGTTCTCGTTCATGACCGTCGACGTGACCTGTGCGTTCGCCACTCAGCTCGCCACCCCTGACCACATCGTTGTGGCCGAGAAACTCGGGTACACGCGTGCCTGGTGTTACGACTCTCCCGCGCTGTACCCGGACGTATGGGTGCAGCTCTGCCGTGCCGCGGAGCGGACGAGTACCATCGGTCTCGGGCCGGGTGTGCTCATCCCGAGCCTCCGTCACCCGATGACGACGGCTGCAGCGATCGCAACACTTGTCGATGCGGCGGGCGCGTCACGAGTGCAGGTTGGCGTGGGAACCGGGTTCACTGGACGTTTCACGCTCGGCAAGAAGCCGCTCAAGTGGGCGTACGTGAAGGAGTACGTCGAGGTGGTGCAGGCGCTGCTGCGCGGCGACATCACCACGTGGGACGGCGCGAAGATCCAGATGATCCACCCGGAGATGTGCGCTCCGGACCGTCCGATCAACGTTGCGTGGGTGATCGGTGCCGCCGGCCCGAAGGGCTACGCAGTTGCGAAGGAACTCGGTGCGGGGCTGTTCCTCGGCGGTGCCGCGCCGGAGCCGGGCCGCGGCCGCCAGATTCTCCTCCACTTCGGCACGGTGCTCGACGACGGCGAGTCGCCGAACAGCGACCGTGTGATCAATGCCGCGGGCCATGGCGCCGCGGTGTACTTCCACTTCTTCCACGAGAACGGTCTCGGTGTGGAGAAGCTGCCCGGGGGCTCGCAATGGCTCGCTGCCTATCAGGACGTTCCCGACGACGTGAAGCATCTTGCGATCCACGACCTGCATCTCATTGGTGTGAGCAAGCGCGACCGTCCGCTCATCACCGGTGACCTCGTCACGGCGATGGGCGGCTGTTACAGCCCGGCACGGTTGCGCGAGATGCTCGCCGAGTGGGAGAGCAACGGTGTCACCGAGATCGGTTACCAACCCGCGGGGCCGGACATCCCGCGTGAGCTCGAGGCGTTCATGAACGCGACACAGGGCTGAGGCTGTCATGCAGATCGGCGCACTCATCTTCCCGACCGACCTCTCGATCCGCCCGGATCGCCTCGCAATCGCGATGGAGGAACGGGGGTTCGAATCGCTCTGGGTAACCGAGCACACGCACATCCCAGTCGGTCGGAGCACCCCCTGGCCCGGAGGGCCCGAGCTGCCCGACATGTACCGGCGCACGCTTGACCCGTTCGTTGCCCTCACGGCGGCGGCCGCGGTGACCAGCACGCTCAAGGTAGGTACCGGCGTATGCCTGGTCGCCCAGCACCACGCCATCACGCTGGCGAAGTCGGTGGCGTCGGTGGACCTCGTGTCCGACGGTCGCTTCTTGTTCGGGGTGGGCGTCGGCTGGAACGAGGACGAGATGGAGCACCACGGCGTCGACCCGAAGAAGCGCCGGGCAACCGTGCGCGAGACGGTGCTCGCCATGCGGGGACTCTGGACCGAGGAGGAGTTTGGCTTCGAGGGCGAGCACGTGCGGTTCTCCCCGTCGTGGAGCTGGCCCAAGCCGGTGCAGTGGCCGAGCCCTCCGGTAATCATGGGCGGTGCCGGCGGTTCGGTGACCTTCCGTCACATTGTGGAGTACTGCGATGGGTGGATGCCGATCCACGGTCGCGGCAACGTGCTCGAGAAGATGCCGCTGCTGCGGTCGATGGCCGAGGAAGCGGGCCGGAACCCGAACTCGATCGAGGTCGGGGTTTTCGGCTGCCCGGCCAAGCCCGAGATCATCGACGCCTATGCCGAGCAAGGGGTGGCTCGGGTGGCCCTCGGCCTGCCGTCGGCTCCCGAGGCCGAGGTGCTTGCCGTACTCGACTCGTACGTCCCACTGCTCGCCCGCTAGAACGCTGATCGTCGCTGCTCAGGGGAAGAATTGGCGGTATCGGCCGGTGAGAAATCTGGGCATGACCGTCATGGATCTGGCGGTCAGGCGTTATGTTCCTCGTAGGGGATCAAGTACCCAGAGGAGTCGCATGAACGCGAATCGCAATAATCGCAGCCGCAGCTTTCGAGTTCTGGCAGTCGGAACTGTCACTGCCACGGTCGGTCTGGGCCTGTTCGCCGGCCCAGCCTTCGCCAAAAAGCCGCGCCCGGTACCGAGCAGCCACACCGTGGTGGCCACGGGCCTGAACAACCCCCGCGGGTTGGCGTCTGAGGGCGACAACCTCGTCTACGTGTCCGAGGCCGGCACGGGCGGCGATGAGTGCATCACCATCGAGTCCGAGTCCACCTGCTTCGGCTTCACGGGTTCCATCACCCGCTTCGAGAAGCTCGGCAAGAGCAAGCAGCGCTCCACCAAGATCGTGGACGGGCTGCTGTCCATCAGGGCAGGTAGCGAAGTCGTCGGCATCGACGGAATTGATGTCCAGGGCAAGCACCGTGTGTTCGGCGTGATGGCCGAGTCTGCGCAGGGCATCGCCGCAGACTTCGCAGCGGCAGACGGCGCACCGACGCCGACGCCGACGCTCGGCTCGGCGATCAGCACCTATGCAGGACGTTTGGTTGAGTTCCGCAAGAAGCGCGGTGTGTTCACGCCCGCTGCACTCGCCAACGTCGGTGGCACCAACTGGGACTGGAGCGACGCACATAAGACCGACGTGTGGGCACCCACCAACGATTTCCCCGATGCCAACCCCTACGCCGTGGTGAGCGAGGGCAACAAGCACTGGGTGGTTGATGCCGGCGCAAACACGGTGACGCTCGTGCAGAAGAAGAAGGGTGTCTACACCCAGACGCTCATCTCCTACATCCCGAACCCGGTGCCCGATCATGACGCTGCACCTGCGTGCATTGCTAAGCGTGGTCGCTACCTCTACGTCGGCGACCTGAACTTCGCCTCGTTCTACGGGTTGACCACGGCCGCCTCGACGATCTGGCGCATTGACACCCGTGCAACGGATCCGATGACCTCGGCCGTTGCCTGGGCCACGGGTCTCAACCCGATCACCGGTTGCGGTTTCGCCAAGGACGGGCTCTACGTGGTCCAGTTGCGCACGGTTTTGTCAACCGGCGCAAACGGTGCCATCACCCGCATCGGTATCAACAAGGACGGCACCGCTGCATCCTCAGGAACCTGGCAGACCTTCGGCACCGACCTTGTTGACCCGAGCGGCTTCGCCAAGCTGCACAACACGATCCTCGTGGCGAACAAGAGCACCTCGACGGGCGCCGGAGAGATCTGGCAATTCAAGATCTAATCGCTCTACCAGCGATCAATCACGCTACGAGCCGTCGACCGAAAGGTCGGCGGCTCGTGTGTTTTTGGTGATCAGGCCGGCGAGGTTGACGCGGTGCGGTAAGCCGCGGTTCGAGCGGTCAGCCGCGGTTCGAGCGGTCAGCCGCGGTTCGAGCGGCGCATACGTTCGGCGAGTTCGGCCAGTTCGGCACGCAGCGCGAGGTCGTAGCGGACCTGCTCCCCGGCGAGGCGTACCTGAGCGGCCTTGATGTCGTCGAGCGCGGCCACGGGTGCCTGTGCATCGGTGGCGGCCTGCTCGGCCCGGCGTGCCGCGGCATCCACCTCGTGGCCGAGTTCTTCGACCTGGCGCGTGAGTTGTTCGCTGATCTCGGCGAGGCGGGCCTGAATACGCGCCGTCTCCGTGGCGGTGAAGTTCTCCATCTGGCGTAGTTGTGCCTGCAGGGTGTCGATCAGGGCTCGCTGTTCGGCGATGGTGCTGGCCTGGGCAGTGATCGTTGATTCCTGAGCGGCAAGCGTGTCGTGTACCTGCCCGAAGGACTGGTTGGTGGCAGCGCTCAACTCGTCGACCATCTCGGTGCGGGCGATCTTGTCCACCGGTGGCAGGCTGCGGACGATTTCGGAGGTGTCGTCGAGGGTGGAGTCGTGCCCATCGATCATCACCTCGACGGTGTCGAGGCGGTCCACGTGGTCCTGCCGTCGGCCCTCGGCGTTCACGAAATCGGACCGCAACTGCTCAAGCAGCGCCCGGAGTTCTTCGATCTGCTTCTTGCGGGACATCGGTGTGATGGGACCTGACTCTGGGGGCGGTGATGACGGCAGAACCGACCCAATGCACGGTAGTTCAGGATCGGTTCGGCCGGGAACCTTCGGGCTACCGTGACACTGTGATCCCCGCCGCCCGTCCCGCCGTCCAGAGCCTTCCTGCGTACCGTCCCGGTAAGGGTGCCGCCCAGGCCGAGAAGGAACACGGCATCACCAACGCCATCAAACTCGCGTCGAACGAGAACCCGGAACCGCCACTCGACGCGATCGTTGCTGCAGTCACCCGGGCCGCCGAGGGGGCGCACCGATACGCGGACCACCGGGCCACCGCCGTGCGCGAACGACTCGCGTCGTGGCTTGGCGTGAACGTGGAGGGTGTCACCGTGGGCTCTGGGTCGGTCGGCCTGCTCCAGCAACTGTTCCTCACCTATATCGATGCGGGCGACGAGGTGGTGTATCCGTGGCGCTCGTTCGAGGTGTACCCGGTGTACACGAAGTTGATGGGCGGCAAGGAGGTCACGTCACCGCTCAACGCAGCGCACTCGTTCGACCTTGACGCGCTGGCACAGGCAATCACGCCCTCGACGCGCATGGTGCTGCTCGCCACGCCGAACAACCCGACGGGCACGGCGTTGCGTGTCAGCGAGATGAGGGACCTGCTCGCCGGTATCAGCCCAAGCACCGTGGTGGTGATCGACGAGGCCTACCGGGAGTTCCTCGACCCGTCATTCGGCGACCCCGTGCACGAACTCGTTCCGCACTTCCCGAACGTGGTGGTTACTCGCACGTTCTCCAAGGCCCACGGTCTTGCCGGTATCCGGGCCGGGTACGCGATCGGTCACCCGGAGGTCATTGCCTCCATCGACAAGACCCTGTTCCCGTTCGCCGTGAGCGCCCTTGCCCAGGCGGCAGCGATTGCGGCGATCGACGCCGAGGAACAGATCAACGAACGGGTCGGTCGCATCCTCGGCGAGCGCGCCCGCGTGATCTCCGCCCTGAAGGGTGCCGGATGGACCCTGCCCGATGCCCAGGCCAACTTTGTGTACCTGCCGCTCGCCGGTGATGCCGACGCGATCTATTTCGAGATGGAGAAGCGCGGTGTGGTCACCCGGCCGTTCAGCAACGAGGGGATTCGCATCACCATCGGCAGCGTGCAGGAGAACGACCGCTTCCTGCGGACCCTCGCCGAGGTGGCTAAGCCGCGCTGATCCTGCGGGCAACCCGGGGATCTCGGTCTACTTCTGGCGGACAGGTCGCCAGAAGTAAACCGAGATGTTGGGGCGCTTGGGTTCCGGGGGTTCCGGAGGTAAGATAAAGGTTCTTCGCCGCGGGGTGGAGCAGCCAGGTAGCTCGTCGGGCTCATAACCCGAAGGTCGCAGGTTCAAATCCTGCCCCCGCCACCAATTTGTCACAAGTCAATTACCTGCGGGGTTGGGTGTAATTCCCAACCGGCGGTTACAGCCCGCGAACCCTCCGGCTTCGGTCGGGGGGCCGATCCGGTGAAACTCCGGGGCCGACGGTCACAGTCCGGATGGGAGCAGGCAAGAGGTCCGGGCTCCGCCATTCCATGGTGGGGCTTAGGTGGGCTGTCCTGTTCCCTCTCCGCGTCACGTAGTGATCCGAGAGAACGGTAGGAGCGGGAGACCATGGCGGCAGCACGGGTGTCAATGCGGGCGGCGACCTGATGTTCACCGGCATTGTTGAAGAGCTGGCTCGCGTGTCATCGTTCGCCGATGGTGTGCTGCGCGTTCAGGCCAAGCGTGTCCTCGACGATGTGTCGCTCGGCGACTCCATCGCCGTCAACGGCTGTTGTCTCACGGTTGTCGCCTTCGGCGACGATTGGTGGCAGGCCGACGTGTCAGAAGAGACCGTCTCCCGCACGACACTCGCCCACGTCTCTGTCGGCGACCCAGTGAACCTCGAGCGTGCCGTGCGCATGTCGGACCGAATGGGCGGTCACCTCGTGCAGGGCCACGTCGACGCGGTCGGCGAGATCGTCGCCCCCTGGCCCGATCTGCACGTGCGGGCACCCGAGCACCTCACCCGGTACATCGTGGAGAAGGGCTCGATCACGGTGGACGGCGTGAGCCTCACCGTTGTGGACGCGCTCCCAGACGGTTTCACGGTTGCTGTGATCCCGCACACCGCCGAGGTCACCACGATCGGCTCGCGCAAGCCCGGTGATCACGTGAACCTCGAGGTCGACGTGATGGCCAAGTACGTCGAACGGCTGGTTGTCGCGTACCTGCCGAAGTCCGCAACCGCGCAAGGAGATCAGCAATGAGCATCCGGTTCGATTCCATCGAGGACGCAGTGGCTGCGATCCGTCGTGGCGAGATCGTGGTTGTGGCCGATGACGAGGACCGTGAGAACGAGGGCGACCTCATCATGGCCGCGGACCTCGCGACACCCGAGGCGATCGCCTTCTTCGTGCGCCACACCTCGGGCGTGATCTGCGTCGGTCTCACCGGTGAGCGTTGCTCCGAGCTCGACCTTCCCCAGATGGTCGTGCCGCGCGACAACAACGAGGCCCTCGGCACGGCGTTCACGGTGAGCGTGGACCTCGGCGAGGGCACGACGACGGGCATCTCGGCGGCTGATCGTGCGCGTACCCTGCGTGCGCTGGCCGACCCGGCCCGCGGGGCGACCGAGTTCAACCGACCGGGCCACGTGTTCCCGTTGCGGGCACGACCCGGTGGGGTGCTGAAGCGTGCGGGTCACACCGAGGCATCTGTTGACCTCGCCCGCATGGCCGGACGCCGACCCGCCGGCGTGCTGTGCGAGGTCGTGCTCGACGACGGTCGGATGGCGCGTGCAGACGATCTCCGCCGTTTCGCCGATGAGCACGGGCTGAACTTCATCTCCATTGCCGACCTCATCCGCTACCGCCGTCGTCACGAGCGACTGGTGGAGCGCATGGCGTCCGCGCGGGTGCCAACCAAGTGGGGCGAGTTCCAGTGTCACGCCTACGAGAGCATGCTTGACGGTGAGACCCACGTCGCCTACACCATGGGCGACGTGTCGGGAGATCCGGTCCTCGTCCGGGTGCACAGCGAGTGCATCACCGGCGATGTGTTCGGCAGCGTGAAGTGTGACTGCGGAACCCAGTTGCAGGAAGCCATGCGGCGCATTGCCGAGGAGGGCCGCGGTGTGGTGGTGTACCTGCGCGGTCACGAGGGCCGCGGAATCGGTATCACCCACAAGTTGCGTGCCTACGGTCTGCAGGACGAGGGGTTCGACACGTTCGACGCCAACGTGGAACTCGGCCTGTCCGTTGATTCCCGCGAGTACGGCGTGGGTGCGCAGATCCTGGCCGATCTCGGCGTGGAGTCGATGCGGCTGATGACCAACAACCCCGACAAGTACGGCGGGCTCGAGGGATTCGGCCTCACGATCAGCGAGCGCGTGCCGATCCACCTGCCGGTGCACCCGGAGGCGGAGCGCTACATGAGGACCAAGCGCGACCGCATGGGCCATCTCCTGCCCGACGACATCCGGTTGGAGCAGGGTGAGGCGGAGGTCTCGGGATGAGCGTTGATCTGCGCTCGGGTTCCTCGTCTCGCAAGCCGGTCGACGGCAGCGGCCTGAGGGTTGCAATCGTGAGCAGCGTCTTCAACTCGGCCATCGTGGACAATCTGGTTACGGGCGCCCGTCGGGCCCTCGAGGCCCACGGCGTGCGACCGGACGATGTGGACGTGATCTGGGTTCCCGGTGCGCTCGAGATCCCCCAGGTTGCCAAGGTCGTGGCCGATGCGCGTCGTCACGACGCAATCGTGGCGCTCGGCGCCGTGATCAAGGGCGACACGTACCACTTCGAGGTGGTCTGCGACGCCAGCGCTGCCGGCCTGATGCACCTCTCGATGGTCACCGACATCGTGATCACCAACGGCATCCTCACCGTGTACGACGAGGAGCAGGCCCGCGTGCGCAGCGGTGAGGACGACCGCAACAAGGGCTACGAGGTTGCGATGGCCGCGCTCGAGACCGTTGTTGCCGTGCGTTTGTTGTCGTCCTGACTGCTCAGTTCGGGAGATTCGCTGTGCGCGGCAGCACCATCGGGACGCTCAGCGCTCAGCCTCTAGGCGCGGTCGAAGATCTCGAATCGCGGTGCCGACGCGACACCCGCAACTTCCATGAGCTTGTGCAACTGCGGATCGGCAACGAAGGCTGAGGCTTGTGCGTGCGAGGGGAATTCGTGAGTGACGAACACATCGTTCGGGTACTCGGCCGAGCGGAAAACCGAATCAGCGGTGCAGCCGTGTGTTGCGCGAATTGTTGCTGCACGATCGTAAGAAACTCGCCATACGGAGAAATCTGCAACGTTGTGGCGGATGGCAAGCAGTGTGCTCAAGATCGTCTCGAATTCTTTTGGGTCCCGTTTCGGGACAGTGCCAAGAACCTATACCTTCGGCGTGCCACTGAAGTTTCGGCTGCCGTCGTGCAGTCGTATCGCTGCAACTGGGGAGTGACGGACCCGCCAGTACCCTCGCAGGGTGTTTGCCTGCCCGAACTGTTCGTTGGCGCTCGATGTCACCGAGATCGGTGCACTATGCCCGAACCGGCACTCGTTCGATCGTGGCCGCGGCGGCTACCTGAATCTCCTCGTCGGCGGTCGTCTGCCGTCGGACGCCGTCCCCGGTGACACCGGTGAGTCGCTTGCCGCCCGCCGCCGTTTCCTCACCGCAGGGAATTTCCTCCCGATTGCCAACGCGCTCTCCGCTGCTACGGCTGGCGCCCCCGGCCCGGTGCTCGACGTGGGGTGTGGCGAGGGCTGGTACCTCACGCAAGTGGAGGGTGATCGATACGGACTCGACGTGTCGAAGACCGCTGTGCAGATGGCGGCCAAAGCACACCACGACATGATGTTTGTCGTCGGCAACGCCTACCGGCTTCCGGTACTCGCCGGCTCGGTCGGCGTAGTGATGTCCGTCTTTGCCCCACACCCCTTCGACGAGTTCGCCCGTGTGCTGCGCCCCGACGGTTGGTGGGTCACCGTCACCCCTGGCCCGCTCCATCTGCAGGAGATGAAGCCCGACCTCAGCGATCGGGAACGGGTGGGCGAGCGGATGAAGCGACGTTCCGAGCCACCGGTGGAGGCGCGGTCCTCGACACATGTCCGGTACGCGCTGCAGCTCACCAAACAGTCGGCTGCGGACCTCTACGCGATGACCCCGCTGCGGTTCCAGAAAGACGCCGGCCCGCAGGGCCTCGGTGAGGTCACGGTGGATGTGTGGGTCTCTTCGTCGCGCGCCTGATGGGGGGTGAGACGGACGGCGATGCCGGAGGCTTTATCCTCCGACCGCTGCCGTAGTAGAACTCCGTGGTCAGCAACCCGTGGAGTGTGTGATGCCCAAACCCACCGTCGTTGTTGCCGGCCTCGGCGACACGGGCATCTTGGTGGCGACCCGTTTGGCGCGTTCGTGCCGGGTGGTGGCGGTGACCACTCGTCCTGCACTGGTGAGTGGTCAGGAACTCGGTATGCGTCTCACGGATCCGGAACACTGGAAGCGCAGTTACTTTGTGCCATTGTCCCGCTTTCGCCGTTTCGACAACGTGGACGTGCATCATGGTCGCATTGCGTCGGTTGATCTCGGCGGGTCGTCGGTGTGCGTTCAGCGTGCGGATGGCTTGACCGAAGACATCCGTTACGAAGCACTGGTGATCGCCACCGGTGTGAGTAACGGGTTCTGGCGAGATGACCGTGTGGAGGACCTGGCTGCTGCAGCGGCGCGTATTGCGGAAAGTGCGCAACGACTCGACGTGGCACGAACCATCGCAGTGGTGGGCGGCGGTGCCACTGGAGCGAGCGTGGCCGACAATGTCGCGCGACGACCGGGTGTCACGGTCCACCTGTTCTTCCCGGGAAATGAGTTGCTCCCTCAGCACCATCCGAAGGTACGCCGATGGGTCGAACGCACATTGCGTGACCATGGGGTGATCCTGCATCCTGAGCATCGGGCGGTACTACCCGAAGGCATCGCGCCGAACCGGATCACGGAGGGGCCAATTGAGTGGTCAAGCGGACAACCACCGGTTGAGGCTGATGCGGTGGTGTGGGCGGTCGGCGCGGTACGACCCCATTCGGCGTTCCTTCCGACCGTCGTGCTCGATGAACAAGGGTTCGTGCGCGTCAACGAGTTCTTGCAGATGCCCGGCTTTGCGAACGTGTTCGCTGTTGGCGACGTTGCAGCATCCGACCCGCTGCGAAGTTCGGCACGCAACTGGGGCTACCGGGCGGTCGTGAGCAACGTCGGCAGCGTGCTGCGCGGTCGCGCGCCCCGGCGGCGCTTTCGGGCACCGAAGTACCGGTGGGGCTCGGTGTTCGGCCTCCAGCACGAAGGACTGACGGTGGCCACAGCCAAGGGTGCGCGATTCCGAATTCCCCGCCGTCTTGCCGAGCCGTTGCTCTACGGCGTGTTCGTTACCCGCGGGCTGTATGGCGGGCTCCGTCACCAACCGGATCGGGCGAGTCCAACGCCCTGAGCCGTGCGGTGCACCGTGACACCACGTATGTACTGGACCAACGTCTTGAGTGCGTTACGGCGGCGGCACTTTGTCCTCGACGCGTTCAGGCGTCGGACTCACACGAGTTTCGTCGTGGACCCGCCGTCGACATCGAGGACCACCCCATTGACGAAGCTGGCGGCGTCGGAACAGAGCCATGCGATCGCCTCGGCGGTCTCGCTCGCATCCCCGACACGGTTCATCGCAGAGTGGCGAGCGACAACCAGCGCGCTTAACTCTGGCGCCTGCTCGATGTAGGAGTCGATGATGTCGGAATGGGTGTACCCGGGGGCAACCACGTTCACTCGAATCCCTTGGGTCGCGTAGTCGACTGCCGCGCTCTTCGAGAGTCCGTTCACGCCGTGCTTGCTCGCTGCGTACGGCGCTGCGCCAAGATCGTGCGGTTTGGTGCCGTAGATGGACGAGATGTTGACGATCGAACCTGCGCCCCCGCGGAGCATCGCCGCGATCTCGAACTTCATGCACAACCAGACCGCCCGCAGGTTGGTGTTCATGACCTCGTCCCACTGATCTTCCTCAACGTCGGCGAGCGGAACCAGGACCGGGCCGGAGACGCCAGCGTTGTTCACCGCGCAATCAAGCCTCCCGTACGTGTCCAAGGTGCGGTTGATCAGAGCCTCCACATCGGCACGCTGGGTGACGTCCGTGCGCACGAAGAGTGCCTTCCCGCCGGCTGCTTTGATGGTGTTCTCCACCTCGAGACCCTTGTCCACTCGGCGAGCGGCGAGCACTACCTGGGCTCCCTCGCTTGCGAACTTCATGGCTGCCGCAGCGCCGATCCCGGTATTGGCGCCAGTTACCACCACGACCTTGTTGTCGAACGTTCCCATCATCTCTCCCGTACGAAGCTCGCGGAGGTACCGCATCAAGCACCCTAGTCGGAGTCAATTGGCGGCCTCATGCCGTAGTCGTCTGGATGCGGTGCAGGGGTCCGACGGGATCTGGCGAAGTTCCCGCAAGGCTGTTGAGCAGTACAAGAGGGAGAAACACGCCCGTCGCCCCCAGGCCACCTGACAGGGACAGTGAATGAAGGTCGCGCGCCGAGGGTGCGAGGCCGTTGCGAGTGCGAACCGCGCGCCGGTAGGTTTCCAGCAGCGCCGTGCTGCGCCTCGGGACCACTGTCCCCGTCAGGTCAACTGATCGAACGAGGGGCCACCGATGCACCGTGCGCTATTGCAACATCCGGACGATTGTTCCGTGGGGAGGCCGTTTCCGGCTTCCGACCGTGTCGACCTTCGGGAGGTGGCGTGATGGCCGTCTGCCAATGGTGTGAGCGAGAAATGCGGACGGCCGCCTCTTGCGTCGTCGACGCGCTCCATCGGAACGGCCAGCGCTTCCCCCTGGCAACTTTCCAAGCCGTCCGGAGCGGGTCGTCGACCAGCGCTCGGTGCGGGGACTGCGGAGTGCTCGGCGGCGGCTCGCACCACCCCGGTTGTGATCTACAGCGTTGCCCGGCGTGCCGAGGCCAGATGCTGACGTGTGGTTGCCAGTTCGACGAGGACGGCCCCGACGCGGATGGCTTCGATGAGGATGACGTTGACGAGGATGATCTCGACATGGTGGATATCGCCGCCCTGCTGGAGCCCCTCGGAGTCGACGGCAACGGAATGCTCACCGAGACGGTGCGGATGGGCGCACGCGAGCTCATCGTCCACCACGACGACGTTCCCGAGACCGACACCGTCCAGGTTGCCGGCATCCCCTGTACGACTCCGCTGCGCACGGTCATCGACATGGCTCCTGAACTTTCGACGCCGCGTTTGATGGAGATGGTCGCGTACTGCCTCGATCGAGGGCTGTTCACGGTCGCCGACGCCCGGCAACGTCTTGCCCAGCCCGACATGGTCGGTCGCCGTGGAGCCGAGCTGCTTCGTCGGGTGCTGCCGCCCACCGCAACCTGACGCATAGTTCGACCGGTCAGCGAAGGGCGAGCGCCGCACGGCGTGTTCGCCACCCGCGGGCTGTACGGCGGGCTCCGTCGCGAAGGGGCGGCGGAGCCCGACAACGCCACTGTTGGTAGGCTCTTGAGCAGTGGCAGAGGTGGTGTTCTGGAACGATCCGAGGCCGCCCGCTTGGATGCACCGGTTACCCCGCCGGTTGAGCCGCTACTTCGCTCGTCCTGTGCGGAACTTTGGCGATTTGCTCGGTCCGATGATCGTGCCGCTACTCCTCGCCCAGAGGGGATGGAGGCCAACTGCCGCACCCACCCGGCGCCTCCTCACCATCGGGTCGATCATGCACCTCGCACAAACCGGCGACGTGGTGTGGGGATCGGGCCGAAACGGCCGGTTGCGGGAGGATGAGCATCGGTTCGATCAACTCGATGTGCGAGCCGTACGAGGGCCGTGCACGCGCGACTGGTTGCTCGCACGCGGGGTTGGCTGCCCGGAGGTCTTCGGGGATCCCGCGTTGTTGCTCCCATCCGTCCGCCCAGATCTCACCTTGCTCGCTGAAAACAAGCGTCACCGGGTGACCTTCATACCGCACATCGACGACCCCTGGCGCCAGGAACGTCACGGACTCCACTTCATCTCACCACGGGCGAATGTGGAACACGTGTTGCGTACTGTTGTGCAGAGCGAGTTCGTCGTAGCGACATCCCTTCACGCAGTGATCGTGGCCGAGGCCTTTGGTGTGCCTGCACGATCGATTATCAACCGGGCCGAGCCCGAGTTCAAGTTCGCCGACTACTACCTCGGCACCGGCCGACCGAACTACGTACGCGCATCCTCGATCCCGGAGGCGTTGGCTCTCGGCGGCGAAACGGCTCCGGTCATCAACTTGCAGCCGTTGATTGACGCCTTCCCCATCGACCTCTTCGGCTGACGAACCTCCGGATCGATTTCTGGTTGGAAGTCCAACCAGATCTCAACCCGGAAACCGGAGAAGTTGGGCGTCAACGCAGCGTGGCGAGTGCAGCGTTGAACGTGGCACTCGGGCGCATGACCGCTGTGGTCTTGGACGGGTCCGGTTCGTAGTAGCCGCCGACGTCGACCGGGTGGCCCTGCACCGCAGTGAACTCCGCGACGATGGCGGCCTCCTCCGCCGCAAGCTTGGTTGCGAGCGGGGCGAACCGTGCGGCGAGTGACGGGTCGTCGGTTTGCTTGGTGAGTTCCTGCGCCCAGTACAGGGCGATGTAGAAGTGGCTGCCGCGGTTATCCAGCTGGCCAACCTTGCGGGCCGGTGACTTCTCATTTTCGAGCAGCAACCCTGTTGCACGGTCCAGCGTGTCTGCGAGCACCTTGGCGCCCCTGTTGTTCGCGAACGCTGCGAGCTGCTCGAAGGAGGCGGCCAGCGCAAGGAACTCGCCGAGGGAGTCCCACCGGAGATAGTTCTCCTTGACGAGCTGCTGCACGTGCTTGGGCGCCGAGCCACCGGCACCGGTTTCGAACAGACCGCCGCCGGCCATGAGCGGGACGATGGAGAGCATCTTGGCACTCGTGCCGAGCTCCATGATCGGGAACAGGTCTGTGAGGTAGTCGCGCAGCACGTTTCCGGTGACCGAGATGGTGTTGAGGCCCTTGCGGATCCGCTCGAGCGAGAAGCGACAGGCAGCCTCGGGGTCGAGGGTTTCCATCTGGACGCCGTCGAGGTTGTGCTCGGGCAGGTACTGCCTGATCTTCGCGAGCAGCGCGGCATCGTGCGGTCGCTTCTCGTCGAGCCAGAACACGATTGGGTCGCCGGTTGCGCTGGCACGGTTCACGGCGAGCTTCACCCAGTCGCGCACGGCCGGGTCCTTCGTCTGGCACATGCGCCAGATGTCGCCGGCCTCGACGCGGTGCTCCATCAGCGTTGCGCCGGATCCATCGACAACACGCACCGTGCCGTCGACGGGGATCTCGAACGTCTTGTCGTGCGAGCCGTACTCCTCTGCCGCCTGGGCCATGAGGCCAACGTTCGGCACCGAGCCCATCGTGGACGGGTTGAACGCGCCGTGCTTGCGGCAGTCGTCGATGACCGCTGTGTACACGCCGGCATAGCTTCGGTCCGGGATGACGGCCTTGGTGTTCTGCTCCCCGCCCGCCTTGTTCCACATGTTCCCGGAGGTGCGGATCATTGCCGGCATCGACGCGTCGATGATGACGTCGCTCGGCACGTGCAGGTTGGTGATGCCGCGGTCGGAGTCCACCATGGCGAGATCGGGTGCGGTTGCATAGGTTGCCTCAATGGCGGCGAGCACGGCGTCGCGCTGTGCTGCCGGCAGCTTCTCCGCCGCATCGAGCACCGCACCGAGACCGTTGTTCGGGTCTGCACCCACGGAGGCCAGCGCATCGCCGAACTTCGCGAACACGTCGGCGAAGAACACGCGCACGGCGTGGCCGAACATGATCGGATCCGACACCTTCATCATGGTGGCCTTGAGGTGCAGCGAGAACAGCACGCCCTGTGCCTTGGCATCGGCGACCTGCTCGGCAAGGAAGTTCACGAGCGCTTTCTTGCTCATGAAGGTGCCGTCGATGATCTCGCCGGCCTGCAGGGAGAGCTTGGCTTTGAGCACGGTGACGTTGCCGTCGGTGGCCACGAGTTCGATGCGCACGTCGGTGGCGGTGGGCACGGTGACGGACTTCTCGTTGCCGAAGAAGTCGCCAGCGGTCATGGTGCTGACGTGGGTTTTGGAGTCCGCGGACCACTTGCCCATCGAGTGCGGGTGCTTGCGTGCGTAGTCCTTCACCGAGAGCGGGGCACGGCGGTCCGAGTTGCCCTCACGGAGCACCGGGTTCACGGCGCTGCCCTTCACCCGGTCGTAGCGCGCACGCACGTTGCGGTTCTCGTCAGTCTTCAGCTCGTCCGGGTAGTCCGGCAGGGCGTAACCGTGGCCCTGAAGCTCTTTGATGGCAGCCTTCAGCTGCGGCAGCGAGGCGCTGACGTTGGGGAGTTTGATGATGTTGGCCTCGGGCGTGAGTGCCAACTGGCCGAGCTCAGCGAGCGAATCAGGCACCCGCTGGGCCTCGGTGAGATGGTCCGGGAACTGGGCAAGGATGCGGGCTGCGAGCGAGATGTCGCGGGACTCGACCTCCACACCGCAGACCCCGGCGTACGCCTGGATGATCGGCAGGAACGAGTAGGTGGCCAGCAGCGGGGCCTCGTCGGTGAAGGTGTAGACGATCGTTGCCTTGTTTGCAGTCATGGGGGGCATCTCTTCTGGCGTGCGATGGGGTATCTCGCCGGACTGGCGACGGTATAGAGGCTAGTCAGCCCGGCGGTGGTGACGCCGGTCCGTGGGAGACAGCCCAAAACGGCCAATGGGCCGGTTCCCGGCTGACGATCAACCGAAAACCGACCCAGACAACTGGCGGTGCGAAGGCTCAGCCGGCGTGCGCAGGCAGGCTGGCGAGGAACTTTTCGAGCTCGGCGTTGAATCCGGCCGGGTTGTCGAGGTGCACGAAGTGGCCCGTGTGGGGCACGGTGACGAGGTTCGAGTGCGGGACAGCGGTGCGCAGTTCCTCCACGGTGATCGGCCGCAACGGGATCTCGCCCCAGACGAACAGCACCGGGATCTTCAACGACTTGGCGAGCGAGAACGCGTCCATGTGGTGCAGCGCCTCGAGGTAGCCCACGGCAACGTTCTGCGGGGTGCGAGCGGCATCATCGGCACACATCGCGACGCACGACACGTCAGCCTCGGGGTGGAAGAAGTTCGGGTAGATCCCGCGCATTGCATCGCTGAAACCGGGGCCGCTGATGTTGGCGATCAGTCCGGCGACGAGCTCGTCCATGGCTGGGGTGTGCCCGAGTGGCACGCCCTCTTCGAGGATGAGACCACGAACCAACTTGGGATACATGGCGGCGAGGCCGAGTGCGCCGGGGAAGCCACCGGCATGGCCCACCACGAGTGCGTCGGTGATACCGAGCGACTCGGCAATCTGGGCGGCGTCCTTGGCCTCGCGCTCGAGGGAGTACTTGTAGTCGGCCGGAGGTGTGGACGCGCCGTAGCCACGACGGTCGATCGAGAGCACGCGGTAGTTCTTCGAGAAGTGCGCCAGCTGAGGCGCCCAGTGGTTGCGGTTTCCGCACCAACCATGGGACAGGATGATTCCCGGTCCCTTGTCACCACGCACGTCGTAGTGGATCTGCACGCCATCATCTGCGGTAAAGACCGGCATCTCTTCGTCTCCTGCGGCCGCCGTAGTGCCCGTCCCCCTGACGGCTACTGGCCAACTCGCAGTAACGACGTTAGCCGGGAACCCGGCCGCACGCCTCAGGGGGACGGTGGCTGCCGAGGGGCCAGGTAGTCACCCACGACGGCCCTCGTCCGGCGGAGCGAGTCCCGGAGCCGTTTGCGAAGAGCGGGGGACAGCGAGGGGTCGTCGAAGTTTCGTGCATCGTGAACCGCGTACGTTTCGTCGCCCTTGCCCACCCAGGTCGGCACGATGGAGGGGCGGTCCGTGACGATCCTGCCGTTGGCCGCCCGGTGGATGGTGATGAATACCAGCAGGCCGTCCTGCGCCTTCAGCGAGGTGATCGGGCCTCCGGGGAACGTGGCGAGGTGGTTCCCCATGCCGTAAAGCACGTAGCGGTCACCGCGATGGTCGATCGGCTGGACGACGTGTGAGTGGGACCCGACGATGAGGTCGACCTCGGTGTTGTCCCAGAGCCAGCGGGCGGTCTTGCGCTGGAGGTCGTCGGGCGGGGTGATCATCGTCTTGCCGAAGTGCAGCGACACGATGACGTACTCGGCCCCGGCTGCTCGGGCCGTCTGCGCATCCGCTCGGATCTGCTTCCGGTTGATCAGGTTCACGCGCCATGGCTCGTCCTTGGGTAGCGGGTGGCCTGGTGTTGCGTAGGTGTAGGAGAGGTGAGCGATACGGATGCCGTTCACTTCGACGATGTCCGGCACGGCGTCCTGCGCGCTCACAGCAGTTCCGGTGCGGCCGAGGCCGATGGCATCGAACGCGGCTGCGGTTGCGTCGATCCCCGTCACACCTCGGTCGAGCGCATGGTTCGAGGCGAGTGAACAACGGTCGAAACCCGCATCTGCCACCGCATCGACGAGTTCGCTGGGCGTGACGTAGCGCGGTGTCCAGCCCTGGCCCTGCGGCCGTACGGGAACCTCGAAATGACAGATTGCGTAGTCGGCTGCGGAGATGAGCGGTCGCACGCGATCGAACATGGGCCGGAAGTCGTAACCATTGCCGCCGGCGTTGCGCCGCGCTCGCTCGATATTGGGGATCAGGCCGATCACATCGCCGACGAAGGCGAGTGTTGCCGTGCCGGGTTTGCGCGGCGCCGAGGTGGTTGTGGGTTGCGGCGCGGTCGTGGTCGTTGTCGTCGTCGGGGCAGTGGTAATCGGTGCGGCTGTCGTCGTTGTACTGACGGGCAGCGTCGTCGGTGGTCGCGTCGTGGGCCGTTCCAACGAGGTGTTGGTGGCGCCCGGCCCGGACGAGCGTCCCGGTCCCGCATCGGATGCCCCGCCGGGTGAGCAGGCCCCGAGAAACACAGCAGCCGCGACGAGCAGGGCGGGACCGACTCGAGAGTGCACTTCGTCTGTCTACTGCCTCGGCCGCCGCGGGGCCACCGTGGCAGGATGATTCAATGTCAGCAGCCTTCGACACACCGATCACACGCGACGGCGAGTCCGTCACCGGACCGTTCCGGTCACCCCGCCAGATGTTGGCGGATCAGGAATACGACGGGCACACGAGCGTCCACGACGAGGCGACTGCGGACAAACTCGGCCTGAAGGGTGCCCCGATCGAGGGTCCTACCCACTTCAGCCAGTTCGACCCGCTCGCTGTTGCGCTCTGGGGGCAGGAATGGTTCGAGCGCGGGTGTCTCAGCGCGCACTTCGAGAACATGGTGATCGAGGGCGAACAGGTGCAGGCGTCGGTGACCAGGACGGGCGCGAATGCTGCCCGCGGTAAGGCACTCAAGGCCACCGGGGAGTCCGTGCTCACGGCGTCGCTGACGCTCGGCGACGAGCCCACCGAACTGGACCAGCGCCTTGCGGCGATGCAGGCCAAGCAGCCGGGCCGGCTCTACATCGTCGACCGTCTCGAGGTCGGTTGGACATCGCCGAGCGAGCAGGTGTCGATGGGTTTCGAGGAGTCGAACGGGAACCTCTACCCGTTCTCACTCGCCGACAAGTGTCGCCTGATCACCGAGCCGTCGCCGTGGTATGTCCCGGGCGAGCAGTCCCCGTGGGGGCGGGCCGTGGTGCCGACGGAGATGCTCAGCGTGCTCACCGAGAAGCTCGGCCTGCACCTCCCAGTGCGGGGACCCTCCGTCGGGTTGTTCATTGACCTCGAGGTGAAGAGACACGCGCCCGTGTTCGTGGGGGAGCAGTACTCCGTGACGCACGAACTGGTGTGCGTGGGTCAGAGCAGGCGTGTGGAGAGCTACTGGACCCGCAGCGAACTGCGTGACGGCGCCGGTGCACTTGTTGCTACCGTCCTGCTCCACCAAGGTGTGTTCAAGGCATCGTTTGCTGATTATCCGGGTGAGGGCGAATGACGCTGCGGCGACAACTGCTCGATACCGCCAATCGGGCAATCAGGCCGGCTGGTGTCTTTCTCGAGCGCGTGCCTGCGGCCGGTCGCGGGAACGGGCGCGATGCGGTGGAACGCCGTGAACTGGCAGCACAGCACGAGCACGAGCGACTGATCACGGCCCGGCACAACAGCCAGACCCCCGAGGACGTTCGGCGGCTCGACGAGAAGTACGCCGCCCCGTACTTGGCGAGATCAGTACCTGGGACCTGCTGATGATGCTGGGTGCCTGTGTGGACCCGACGGATTCGGCACTCGGCGCGGCGAGCCAATTGACGCACGTGCTCCAGACGCTTGAGATGATGATCGCGGATGGTGTGACCGACGAGGATCTGCTCCTTGTTGCGATCGTTCACGACATCGGTAAGGTGCTCCTGCTGACCGACGAGGACCCAGCGAACGTGGTGTGCATGAACCGGTTCATCTCCGGCGAACCCGGAGCGGGCCTCGAGCAGGCAACCACCCAGTGGAACCACGACGAGTTCGGGTATTCACGACTTGTGGACGTGCTGCCGAGGGAACTCGCATTGCTCGTCCGTTACCACAGCGTGATGCCACACGATCTCGAGCCGTACCTCGCTCCGTCCGACCGTGCCTTCGCAGAGCGCTATCACCGTCCGTTCTTCAGGTACGACCAGGGCTCGAAGTCGGCTGCACGGCGACCGCGCGTCCGCCTCGAGGACTTCCGCAGCCTGGTCGGCCGGCGACTGCCGTCGCGCCTCGAGATCTGAGAGCACACCAATGCACGAGGTGGGGTTCCTCATCCTTGGCGCGGGACCGTGTGGGCTCGGGGCCGCGAGGCAATTGGAGCACTGCGGTGTCGGGTCGTGGCTGTTGATCGACTCGGCGCAGGGCCCCGGAGGCCTGGCGTCATCGTTCGTCGACGATCAGGGGTTCACGTGGGATGTTGGCGGCCACGTGCAGTTCTCCCATTACGAGTATTTCGACTTGGCGATGGATGAGTTCCTCGGGCCGGACGGTTGGAACGACCATCAGCGCGAGTCCTGGGTGTGGATGCGTGACCGCTTCGTCCCGTACCCGTTCCAGAACAACCTCCACCGCCTTCCCCCGGGGGAGAGGGATCGTTGCTTCGAGGGTCTCGTGGCAGCGTCGGCCACCCGCGGGCCGGCAGCCACCGACTTCCTCGCGTGGATCCGCAGCACGTTCGGTGAGGGCATCGCCGAGGGCTTTATGGAGCCCTACAACGTCAAGGTGTGGGCCCACCCACTCAACATGCTTTCCACTGCGTGGATGGGGGAGCGCGTCGCGCTGCCCGATGTCGACCGGGTGCGCAGGGGTATTGAGACGGGGCGCGATGATGTCTCGTGGGGGCCCAACAACACGTTCCGCTTCCCGAAACGTGGTGGTACGGGTGCGATCTGGACAGCCTGCGCGGAACGCCTGCCGCAGGAGCGGCTGCGCTTCGGCGATCGCGTGCAGGCGATCGACCTCGGGAACAGGCACGTCACGCTCTCATCGGGGGCGCAGATCCGGTATCAGCACCTCATCTCGACAATGCCGCTCCGCGAACTGGTGAGGGTGAGCGGACAGGAGCACCTCGCCGCGTCGGCCGAGCGGGGACTCCTCCACTCGTCATCGAACATCGTCGGCCTCGGGATGCGCGGCCAGCCACCCGAGGCGCTCCGGACGAAGTGCTGGTTGTACTTCCCGGAGGGGAACACTCCCTTCTATCGCGCCACGGTGTTCAGCAACTACGCCGTTTCCAACGTGCCGCGGCCGGGCGAGACCTGGTCGTTGATGTGTGAGGTGGCGGAGTCCGCGTACCGATCTGTCGACCAGCGCACGCTGCTCGACGACGTGGTGCGTGGCGTGCTGTCCACGGGCTTCGTGCGGGACGCCAGGGATATCGTGTCTACCTGGTCGCACCGCGCGGCATTTGGCTATCCCACACCGGGTCTCCATCGCGACGAGACGCTTGCCGAGATCATCCCGTTCTTCGAGGGTTACGGTGTATTCAGCAGGGGACGATTTGGCATGTGGCGGTACGAGGTGAGCAATCAGGATCACTCCTTCATGCAAGGAGTTGAGGTGGTGGAGCGGTTGGTGAATAGCCGGCAGGAGATCACCGCATTCGACCCTGACCATGCGAACTCCCGTCGGCACCCGTGGCCGTTCGAGAAGTGGGAATCGTGACGATGTCGAGACACCGACGACGCCTTCCGTCTACCGAGGGCGAGGAGTTCATGCCACCTGCGATTGCCGCCTGTGCGCCGGGTCGGCCGCCGACGAGGTTTTCCGTGATGATCCCGACGTACAACTGTGCCGCCTACCTTCGTATCTGCCTGGAGAGCGTGCTGTCACAGGACCCCGGGCCCGAGACGATGCAGATCGAGGTGATCGACGACTGCTCGACGCTTGACGACCCTGAGTCGGTGGTGCGGGAGCTCGCTGGCGACCGTGTCAGCTTCCGCCGGCAGCCGCAGAACGTGGGTGCGGTCGGGAACTTCAACACGTGCATCGAACGAAGCGCAGGCGAGTTGGTCCACATACTGCACGGAGACGATGTGGTGCTCCCGGGTTTCTACGCAGCGATCGACCAATTGGCGCTTGACGTTCCGGACGCGGGGTTCTACGCAACCCGTGTGCACGCTATCGATGAGGGTGGTTGCCGGTCGTGGATGAGTGAATCTCTCGCCGCGTACACACGCGCCGCCTCAACCGACCTTCGGGCCTTCGCGTGCGGCACGCCGATCCAGTTCGTGGGGACGGTTGTTCGCCGCGCTGCTTACGAAGCAGTCGGCGGGTTTCGGCCCGGCCTCGCTCACGTAGCCGACTGGGACATGTGGATGCGCCTCGTTGTTTCTACTGGTCTGGCGTGTATCGACGAGCCGCTTGCCGAGTACCGTCAGTTTGCTGCCTCGGATACGTCGCGCCTGAAGCGCACAGCGACGAACCTGCTCGACATTGACCGCTTTGCCTCGCTGATGTCCACCGCCGAGATTGACTTCGACGTCGACTCAGCGCTCGCTAAGGCGCGCTTGTCCGCCCGGCTTCAGGAGCACTGTTTCCAACGACTGGGTGACCACGAAGCCGCGCGTGCCAACCATCGGTACTGGGCCGCGCGCGCAACCACCACCGAATACCTCCGTTGGACAGCAGGGTCCATCCGTGACGGCCTCCGCGCTAAGTTCGTACCGTGCGCAGGTGCGCCTGACTATCGGTGACGAACGGCCCGGGTGGCACGTGACACCCATCTGCGACACTCGTCATGAGCCGGACCGTCTGCGGAGGAGGACCCATGAGCGACAGCGGACTGTGCCCCGAGTGCGGTGAGTACATCGGCGACATCCCCGAGTCGACGGGCCACTGCCCAAACTGTGGTGCCAACCCGTCTGCCGAGGACGACGAGACGTTCTAGGACGACGAGGCCTGACCCGGACCGCAGCAGTGTGGGGGCTGAGCTCGCTGCTGCATTGTCGATGGGGGTCGGCAAGACTGCCCCCATGGCCCTCCCCACAGAACATCGACAGGTTCTCATCGCCTCGCTGCCCAACGGCAGACTCCGAACGGAGGACTTCGAGGTGCGCAGCGCGCCGCTCCCGGTGCCCGGCGATGGCAAGGTGCTGTGCCGGACAGTTGCGATCACGATCGGCGCAGGCCAGCGCGCCGGCCTGCAGGGGAGCGCCAGTTATGCCGGTGCCCCCGAGGCCGGACGGGTGATGGGCGGCACCGGTGTGGCCCAGGTGGTAAGCGCATCGGGGGGTCGGCTACGGGTCGGTGACCTGGTGTGGGGACAGACCGGCTGGCAGGAGTACTCGGTGCAGCAACCCGAGGCCCTCACGGTGCTCGATCCCTCCGTGCTGGCGTCGGACCATCTCGGCGTACTCGGCCTCAACGGAGTGACGGCCTACTTCGGTGTCACCGAGGTGGGCCGGGTGCAAGCGGGCGAGACGTTTGTGGTGTCGGCGGCAGCCGGGTCGGTCGGCCACGTGGCCGGTCAGGTGGCCAAGGCGCTGGGCGCTCGGGTGGTGGGTATTGCCGGGTCCGACGAGAAGGCCGCGATGCTCGTTGACCTGCTCGGTTTCGACGTCGGGCTTAACCGCAAGAGCGAGAACTTCCGTACCGCGTTCCGCGCAGCGACGCCGGAGCGGATCGACGTGTACTTCGACAACACCGGAGGAGACCTGCTCGAGAGCGCGTTGTTCCGCATGAACCAGCGCGGCCGGGTGGTGTGCTGCGGCGTGGTGAGCCAGTACGACACGAGCACACCCGGGCCGGGGCCCCGTGGAGTGCCCGGACTGCTCGTGAACAACCGTGTTCGCATGGAGGGGTTCTTGGTGTTCGACTTCGAGCCCCGGTACGACGAGGCACGTCGGCAGCTGTCGGCCTGGATGTCTGCGGGCAGCCTGCGGGCGCTGACCACTGGGTACTCAGGGCTGGAGTCTGCCCCGCAGGCGTTCGTTGACCTGCTTGCGGGCACAACCTCCGGCACCCCGATTGTGCAGGTCTGGGAGGCCTGAATCCGGTCCGGAACCCCTCCTGATCTGGTTGCGCGACGTCCCAATGGCGGATCTGGTGCGTAGATTGAGTGACTGACTCAAGAAAGCGGCAAATGAGCGGAAATTCGGTGTTTCAGCACCGCCACAGCGGGGTGCTCAGCATCGCCGCAATCGAGGCCCCCGTGGTCGTCACGTCCGAGTGGATCGACGAGCAGCTTGCCGAGACCTACGACCGCACCGGTGTGCGACCGGGTCTCCTCTCCGGCGTTGCCGGGATCAAGGAGCGCCGCTGGTGGGGCGAGGGCGTCACGTTCGCCGACGCGGCCGCGCTCGCTGGGCGCGCTGCCATCGAGCGGGCGGGCGTCGATCCGTCGAAGATCGGGCTCCTCATGTCCACCTCGGTCTGCAAGGACCACCTTGAGCCGTCGATCGCCTGCAATGTGCATCACCAACTCGGCCTATCCACGTTGTGCATGAACTTCGACATCGCCAACGCCTGTCTCGGGTTCACGAATGCAATGCATGTTGCGTCCACGATGATCGACGCGGGCACCATCGAGTACGCGCTCATCGTCGACGGCGAGGGAAGCCGGTACACGCAGGAGAGCACGATCGAGCGACTGCGCCGCAGCGACGCAACCGCTGATGACGTCTTCGCAGAGTTCGCGTCGCTCACGCTCGGATCCGGAGCAGCCGCGATGGTGCTCGGTCGCACCGACCTGCACCCGGATGCGCACCGTATTGTCGGGGGTGTTGCCCGCGCCGCTACGCAGCACAACGAGTTGTGCGTGGGAACGCTGGAGCGCATGACCACCGACACCAAGGGCCTGCTCGTGGCAGGCCTCGACCTCGCGGCCGATACCTGGACCAACGTGCCCGCGGAGTTCTCGTGGGGTTCCGGTATCGACTGGTACATCCTGCATCAGGTGAGCCAGGTGCACACCTCGATGCTGTGTGACCGTCTGGGAATCGATCCGGCGCGCGCCCCGCTCACGCTGCAGCACTACGGCAACGTCGGCCCGGCGGCGATGCCGATCACGCTCGCGAGCGTGCAGGACCGTGTGCGCAAGGGAGACCGCGTGCTCTGCATGGGCATCGGCTCCGGGCTGAACGTGAGCATGACCGAGATCGTCTGGTGATGACAGCGGCACCGTCCGCTGCCGCGCTCGAGCAGTTCGGGTGCCCCCCGTTCTGGTCCCGCACCGTGGACGTACCGAGCCATGACGGTGCTGTTCACCGTTGGCACCTCCTTGACCGTCCGGGAACCGATCCCGCGTCGCCGACCGTGCTGTGCCTGCACGGGAATCCCACGTGGTCCTTCGTGTGGTCGCGTCTGCTCCGCGAACTCGATCCTGCGCTGCGCGTGATCGCCCCCGACCATCTGTCGATGGGGTGGTCCGAGCGTGTCGGCCCCCGCCGCTACGCGGACCGGGTTGCCGATGTGAATGACCTCCTACGCGCACTCGACCTACAGGGCCCGGTATGGATCGTTGCGCAGGACTGGGGTGGGGCGATCGCCATGGGCGTCGCAGTAGAGCACCCCGAACTCGTGGTGGGCCTCGTGCTGTCCAACACCGGCATCGCAGTGCCCGAGGGCAGGCGCGCCCCGTGGCTCATCCGACTGGCGGCGGCGAACGGCGTGCACCGGCTTGCCACGCGTGACACACCGCTGTTCGTGCGCGGCACTGCGTTGTTGTCCGGACGCCGACTCAACCGGATACAGCGACGCGCACTCGCCCTGCCCTACCGCACACGCGCTTCACGGCAAGCGGTGGCGGAATTCGTGGGCGACGTGCCCTTCGACGATCGGCATCCATCGGCAGCCGCGCTCGCCTCGGTGGCGTCCCGGTTCGGCAGCCTCGACGTTCCGGTCCGTCTGGTGTGGGGTGCCCGTGATCCGGTGTTCAACGACGACTTCGCCGAGGACCTCCTCGGGCGCTTCCGCGACGTGGCTCTGCACCGACTCGGTGGCGCCGGCCACCTCGCAGTGCTGGAGATGTCGATCGCCCCGTATGTTGAGGCAGCGATCACTGCGGGGCAGGCGGCCGATGTCGGTATCCGTGTCGATCAAGCCGGGGGAGCCACACAACGGTCCGACGCGGCAGCGCCGTACCGACCGCTGTGGTCCGAGGTCGTGGCGAACGCGTCGCTGAACACGCTGGCCGTGAGCGATGCGGCGGCGGACGAGAGCGTGACATGGTCCGCCTTCGCCGGCCGTGTTGCGAGGTTCGCCACCGCCATGAGCGCGACCGGTGTGCGTGCGGGGGACCGGGTTGCTGTGCTCGTGCCACCCGGGGTGGACCTCTTGGCAACCGTGTACGCGTGCTGGCGAATCGGCGCCATCACCGTGGTTGCCGACCGCGGGTTGGGCCTGAACGGCCTCGGTGCTGCGGTGCGCTCGGCCCGAGTGCGCCACGTGGTCGGGCCCGCCAAGTCGATCGCTGCGGCGCGCGTGCTCCGCTGGGCGCCGGGCGCGCAGATGCTGTCGCTGCGCTCGCTGGGGGCAGACGGGGCACCGGCAGATCTCGCAGGCCTCGCCCTTCCCGAGCCGCAGCCCACCGATCCGGCCGCCGTGGTGTTCACCTCTGGCGCCACCGGCCCGGCCAAGGGTGTGCGTTACACCCACGGTCAACTGTGCGCGCAGCGTGACGCGCTCCGGCGGATGTACGGCATCACGCCGGCAGACCGCTTTGTTGCAGCATTCGCCCCCTTCGCTGTGTTTGGGCCCGCCCTCGGCATGGTGACCGGCCTCGCCGACATGGACGTCACCGCTCCCGCCACGCTCACCGCTGGCGCGCTCGACGAGGCATGCGCCCGCATCGGGGCCACGATGGTGTTCGCCTCGCCCGCAGCGCTCGCGAACGTCGTCCGCACGGCAACCGGAACCCTGCCCGCGCTCGGCGCAATTCGGCTCGTGATGTCCGCAGGTGCGCCAGTCCCGATCGAGACGCTGTGGAGTATGCGGGGCCTGTGCCCAGGGGCAGCGCTGCACACGCCGTACGGAATGACCGAGGTGCTGCCGGTTGCGGACGTGGCGCTCGCCGAACTCGAGTTGATCGGCCCCGGGCGCGGTGTGTGCGTGGGCGTACCGGTCGACGGCTGTGAGGTGACGGTGGAGGCTACGGGCGAGGTGTTGGTGCACGCACCGTGGATGTCCGACGGATACGACCGTCTCTGGCACACCCAGCAGAGGGCGAGACCCCTCGTGAGGGCCGGCGGTACCGAGCGTGTCTGGCACCGGACTGGCGATGTGGGTCACGTCGACGAGCACGGTCGGCTCTGGATCGAGGGGCGCGTGCAGCACGTGATCACGACGCCCGACGGCCCGGTGACACCGGTACCGCTCGAGATCTCCGCCGAGACCATCACCGGCGTGGTGCGCGCTGCCGCCGTGGGCATCGGTCCGGTTGGGGTGCAACAAGTCGTGCTCGTGCTCGAGACCGCTGAGGGTGCTGAGGGCCCGGCACCCACGTCGCTGGCGGCAGCCGTTCGTGCGGCGGTTGGCCCCCAGGCAGTTGCCGCCGTTTGGGTGTCCAAGCATCTGCCGGTGGACATCCGCCACAACGCAAAGATTGACCGCACTGCGCTCGGCCTCACGATGGAGCGCATCCTGTCGGGCTCCTCCCGATGAGGGTGCTCGTTACCGGTGCCGGGAGCGCGCTGCTCGGCGGGGTGGTGGCAGCACTCGCACAACGGGGGGACGACGTTGTGTGCCTGCAGCGGCGGCCGGTCGCGCTGCCCGAGGTGGGTTCGGTCTCCCAGGTGCAGGGCGATATCCGGGACGTGAACCGTGTGCTCGCCGCTGCAGAGGGGTGCGATGCGATCGTGCACGGAGCCGCCCGGGTCGGTGTGGTCGGCACGTGGGCAGAGTTCCATTCCGTCAACGTGGCGGGCACGTACCACGTGCTTCACGCCGCCCAGCGCAAGGGTGTGCAGCGCTTGGTGTACGTCTCCACCCCATCGGTCGCTCATACCGGGCACTCGCTCGTTGGTGTTGGTGCCGAGGCCGCCGTCACCGGGCGCAAGGGCGCGTTCTACGCCGAGTCCAAGGCGATCGCCGAGGGTGTTGTGCTCGAGGCGAACGGTGACGACCTCGCAGTGGTGGCGATCCGCCCGCACCTCGTGTGGGGACCGGGGGACACGCAGTTGGTCGGCCGCGTCGTTGATCGCGCACGGGCGGGCAGGCTCGTGATGGTGGGCGACGGCAGTGCGCTGGTGGACACGACGTACCTCGACAACGCGGTCAGCGCGCACGTTGCGGCGCTGGACGCGTTACGGCCCGGTGCACCGTGCGCGGGCAAGGCGTACGTGGTGGCCAACGGCGAGCCGCGCACAGTGCACGAGCTCGTGGAGGGGATCTGTCGCGCGGCTGGTGTGCCGTTCGAGCCGCGCCACGTGCCGGCCGCAGTTGCGCGTGGGCTCGGCTCGGTCGTAGAGCGCGTGTGGCCGCGGTTGCGCAAGGGTGAGCCGCCGATCACCCGCTTTGTTGCCGAACAGCTCGGCACAGCGCACTGGTTCGATCCGCGCCCGGCGCGCGAGGACCTCGGTTGGGTGCCCACCGTGTCCCTCGACGAGGGGTTCGCGCGCCTCGCGGCCTGGTTCGCCACCAACCCCGAGCGCTGACACGCCCCAACGCCTGCCCGAAGGTGTGGCGCCACAGTGTCGAAAACGACATCCTGAAGACACACTTGGCTGCAGGAACAGCCGGTCACTTCGGAGCAACCGGCCACGCACGCCTAGTGTCGGCGCATGAGCAGCGACATTGCAGTGGTTACGGGAGCGAACTCGGGGATCGGGCGCGCCACCGCGTTGTATCTCGCCGGTCAGGGCCTCACCGTGTACGGCACGGTCCGTTCGGTGGCAAAGGCGGACAAGTTGCTTGCGATGGCAGCCGAGGGCGGCGTCACCGTGAATCTTGTCGAGCTCGACGTTGCCGATGACCAGTCGGTGAGGGACGGGTTCGCCGAGGTGCTCGCCCGGGCCGGCCGCGTGGACCTGCTCGTGAACAACGCAGGCGTCGGCCCGATCGGCGTTGCGGAGCACACCCCGGTGAGCGTGTACGCAGACACGATGAACGTGAACCTTTACGGTGCGGTCCGCTGTGTGCAGGCGGTGCTTCCCGGGATGCGCGCCCGGCGCAGTGGTTGCATCGTCAACATCGGTTCGATCACCGGGAAGGCCGGTCTCTCTGCCCAGTCCGCCTACGTAGCGTCGAAGTTTGCGCTCGAGGGATGGACCGATGGGCTTGCCCAGGAGGTTGCACCGTTCGGTGTCCGTGTGAAGATCCTCGAGCCCGGGATCACGAAGTCCGCTATCCAGGCCAAGAACAGCGACATGCCGAACGAGAGCGGTGCATACGACGCGCACTACCGGCGCATGGTGCGCTTCTACGCGGCCGGGCTCGTGCACCCGACGGACGCCACGGTGGTGGGCCGAGTGGTTCACGAGGCGTATCTCGACCAGGCTGCGACGCTGCGCTACGTGTGCTCGTGGGGTGGGGTGGAGACAGTCGCAGGCCGTGCCCGGATGAGCGATGCGGACTGGGTGGGGCTGGGCACCATCGAGGACGACGACACCTACTTCCGGCGCTTCCAGGAATTATTTGCGCTTGATATCGCCCCGCACACCTGAGTAGGCGCGACAGCTAGATGGTCGGGCGTTGTTTCGCCGACGCCGTTTTCACAAAGCGGAACAGCGTGAGCGAAGCGATGAGGAGTGCGACGGCGCCGACAGACCGGAGCCTGTCGGCCGAACTGCCACTGTCGAAGAGCACCTCAACGCCCTTGATCGCCACGAAGATCACGAGCACGTCAATGACGGACTTCTTCAGGTCGTCGAGGGAGCGGATGTGCAGCCATTCGGGCAGGTCCAGGTCGCCGATGAATAGTTCGTAGAGCCCGAGGGCAACGATCAGTTGCACGATGGCCAGCAGATAGGTGTCGATGACCTGCAGCAACTTGACGAGAGAGAAGTCCTTGCGCCATGCGCCGTCGAGGAGGTCTGAGAACAGCAGCACGGTCTTCGCCCCACCCCAAACGAACGTGGCGATGGAGAGCGCCGCAAAACCGACGACAGCGGCGAGGACGATGTAGCGGGTGAGCCCGATCATGCGTTTCACAACGCTGAGTCTGCCGGGTGGCGCAGCTAGATGTGACGCCGGCGGTACTGACGGGCGGCGAACGCGAGCACCACGAGGAGCAGCACGACGCCGACAACAGCGAAGGGGAAGCCTCCGCTACCAGACGTCATGGCGCCGGCACGATCGGCAACCGTTGTTGAGGCCTCAGTAGATGCCGGAGCGTCGGTGGTGACGGGCACGTCGGTGGTGACTGGAGCATCCGTGGTGACTGGAGCATCCGTGGTGACTGGGGCCGTGGAGGTGGTCGTCTCCACGGTCACCAACTCGAGGTCGAGGACGCTCTCCTTCTGGATGTTGTAGTCCGAGAGCGTACGGTCATCCTGTAGTTCCCTGCCGGAGTAAGTCAGCCGCTGTTGACTTGGCGAAGCCCCTCCACCACGGCTCTGGATCTCCAGCTTGACGTGGTAAATGCTGTCGCTTGGCTCGACCTCGAGCGTGATCGTGTGGGTGGTTGTCCTCACGAAGATCTGCACGACCAGATGTTAGTACAGGGCAGAAAACGCGACGTTTGGGGACGAACTATCGTCCGGGCATGCCCAGACTCCGTGAGGTTCACCCGAAAGACGCCCACCCGTACGCCCAGAAGGTGTACTCGATGCTCTTCGGGGACCGTGACCCGGTGGACGAACCCGGCACCGCTACCGGTACGCCGGGCAACTGGTGGACGGTGTTCGCGCTCGTGCCCGATGCGTTCGACCACGCAACAGCCGGCTTCCAGTTCTACCGCTCGCCCAACCGCAAGCTCACACCGCGCTTGCGAGAGCTTGGGCAAACCCGTGCGGGCTGGAACATCGGCAGCCAGTTCGTGTTCAGCCAGCACTGCAAGGCATGTCGTGACGTCGGCTTCACCGAGGAGCAGGTACAGGCACTGCCGTCGTGGTCCGTGCACGACTGCTGGACGCCGGTGGACCGTGCGCTGCTTGCGTACACCGACTGCCTCACGCTGCAGAACGGCCGTGTGCCCGACGCACTATTCGCCGAGCTGAAGAAGCACCTGTCCGATGAGGAGATCCTCGAGTTCACCTACGTGACGTGCACGTACGCCATGCACGCCACGATGAGCCGTGCGCTGCGGCTCGAGTTCGACGACGTGGACGACCCGGTGCGTGAACGCGTTGACCCGAACGGCAACTTCGCAGGGCTCGACGTAATGCGGATGGTCGACACGGACGGGGCGAAGTAACGCGCGCCGTGATGGCCCGTGCGGGAAAACTCGCCGTGGAGGACATTGCCGAGCCGGTGCCGACATGGTGGTCGACCCCGCGGTGAACAGTCCGCACACGGCGTGGAGCGATTTGGCTGGCGAACCGGCGATGCCGTCGGTGCTGTGGAACGGGAGCAAGCGGCCCAACACCGTGGTGTTCGAGCCCGTTCCGTGATCTCCCTTCTCCCGACAAGCACTGCAAGGCATTGGTGAACCCGGGGTTGTAATGGGGGTTTCTGGCAGAGTGTCACCCATGGCAGCGCCCTTCGACACTCTCTCGTTCAATACCGGTCTGGACATGAAGAACCGGTTCATGCTGGCACCGCTCACGAACTCCCAGAGCAATGCGGACGGCACGTTGTCCGACGACGAGTTCCACTGGCTCACGCTGCGGGCCCAGGGTGGGTTCGGTCTCACGATGACCTGTGCGGCACACGTGCAGAAGGTGGGTCAGGGGTTCCCCGGTCAGTTGGGTGTGTTCGGCGACGAGCACCTGCCGGGGCTGACGCGGTTGGCGTCGGCACTCAATGCAACGGGCACGGTGTCGTATGTGCAGTTGCACCACGCCGGCAACCGTTCACCGGTGGACCTCGTGGGTCAGCCCGTTTGCCCGAGTGACGATTCCGGTGCGCGTGCGCTGACGACTGCCGAGGTGGAGCAGTTGGTGGCCGACTTTGTGGCTGCTGCGGTGCGTTCGCAGAAGGCGGGCTTCCACGGTGTGGAGCTGCACGGCGCGCACAGTTACATGATTTGCCAGTTCCTGTCGGCGGAGCTCAACCGGCGAACGGACCAGTACGGCGGGTCGCTCGAGAACCGCAGTCGGTTGCTGTTCGAGATCGTTGCGGGCATTCGCGCGGCGTGCCCGGGCTTGGCGCTGGCGGTCCGGCTGTCACCCGAGCGGTTCGGGATGCAGATCGCTGAGATCGTCGAGGTGTACGGGCGCTTGGTGGATGCCGGCGTGGACCTCATCGACATGTCGCTGTGGGACGTGTACAAGATGCCGTTGGAGGAGGGTGTGTTTGGCGGGCAGACGCTTACGGAAATCTTTGCGGGGCTGCCCCGCGGTGGCACCCGCCTCGGGGTGGCGGGCAAGATCCACGACCCGGCCGACGTGCAGCGTGTGCTCGACCTCGGCGTGGACGTACCGGTGCTGGGGCGCGTAGCCATCCTGCACCACGACTACGTGAACCTCATGGCGGCGGGCGGGTTCGTGCCGCGCCGGCCACCGGTGGCACCCGAGGTGCTGTTGGGTGAGGGACTGTCGCCGAACTTCGTGACGTACATGAAGACGTCGTTCAAGGGGTTCGTGGCGGACTGAACCGCTAGCCAGAGACGGTGATGCGAACCGGGGTGTCGTCGAACACCTTGTTGCCGGGCAGGTCTGCCCGGCTCACCCACAGCGTGTAGGTGCCGGTGGGTGAGTCGTCCCGGAACCGGACGGTTTGGGAGTACACACCGTCGAATTCGTCGCCGGACAGTCTGGTCACGCCGTAGTCGCCGTAGTCCACGACGGCTACGCCGTTGCTGGAGCCGAAGCCACCGTTGGCGAACCACACGAAGGAGTACTTCACGCCCGACGGGTCTGCGGCTCGCCACGTGATCGTGATCGAGTCGCCCAGCGATGCGGTGGCGGGGGCTGACAACTCGGTGATGCTCGGCGCACCGGTGTCGGTGCTGCCGCCGGTGACAACGAAGTCTCGCTGGACGTCGAGGCCCGCAGCGCCGTCGGACATAAAGAACACGGTGTAGGTGGTGTTGGGCGCGTTTGCCGGCACGTCGCAACTCGCACGGAAGGTGCCGGACAGTTCGTCGCCGCTGATGCGCGTGCCCATCATGGGGAACGGGCACCAAGTGACCCAGCCGGGGGGGCCGCCGACTCGTGCGGTGGTTACCTCGACGCCGTCGGGATCGGTCACAGTCCACTGGAAGGTGATGGTGTTGCCTGCCGTCACGCTGCTGGGCACGGACACGTTCGAGATGGTGTAGCCGCCTGGCGCGGGATCAACGATGGGGTCGGGGGGAACGGTGTCTCCCGGGACAGTGGGGATGGTGGGAACGGTGTCGCCCGGGGCGGTGTCGGCCGGGACAGTGTCTCCCGGGACGGTGTCGCCCGGGAGGGTGGGAACGGTGTCGTCGGTGCCGAGGGCTTGGACGCGGAGGGCCTCGGTGTCGAGCGGGGTTTCGTCGTCGCTGTCGGCGGCCGCTGCACGGCTTTCGCCGGCTGTGCTGGCATCGTTCGGCAGGGTGACACAACTCGCCGGGTCGCACCCGTCGCTTGGCTCCGAGGCTGAACGAGTGCTCGGGGAGCCGCAGGCTGTCAGTGCTACGAGGGCGATGAGCGCCAGACGAATCCGCATACCTGTTTCTTCGCGCTGCGGGCCCGCTTTGGATGCAAACAGGCGCGTGCAGATGCACGCGCCTGGGATCATGCCGCCGCTGAAGCCGTTCGAGAATGTCGTTGCGGGAGTGGCCGGGGTGGACAGTTCACCACCGTGCCATCCGGGAGTTGCATCCGCAGCGTGGAAGCATCGCCGATCGCTTCGGTACCCGGGCCGTGCTTCACCCTGTGGTGGTGCCTGCACAGCAGTGCGAGGTTCTCGAGGACGGTCTTGCCGCCGTGCTCCCACGGGATGATGTGGTCGGCATCGCACCAGTTGGCCGGGATGTTGCACCCGGGCCAGCGGCAGCCGCCGTCTCGCACCAGGAGAGCCCGCCACTGGCTATCGGTGGCGAGGCGCTGGGTGGTGGTGAGGGCGAGGATGTCGTTGCCTGCGGTGATGACGGTTTGCAACTCGGCCTGCTCGGCGAGGCGGCGCACCACGTGTGCGGGAACGAGATCGCCCAGCATGGTGTGCCCGGGCTGCTGGCTGAGGCCGAGCAGCGTGTCGATGGGTGCGGTGATGATGATGGTGGGGCGCTCACGGCCACCGGCGAGGGTGCCCTTCGCATAGGCATCGCACAACTGCACGAGGCCATCGGCCAGGCGCTGCTCGGTAGTGCGGCCGTCTTCCTCGGAGGGCTTCCCGGCGAGGTGGGAGATAGCGGTCATCACTTCACGGCCGGCGAGGGTGGGCAGGCGGAACGTGCCGGTGATCATGCCGTCCACCGGGTCTGCGAAGCGGAGCGAGCGCTGCTTGTGCAGGCGGGCCTCACGCTGCTCGTCGCTCTCGGTGCTGTTCTCTTCCTTCCAGCGCTCGGCGACGGCCTTGGCGGTTTTCGGGTCGGCACCCTTCACGGCGTCGAGCAGGTCGTTGACGTCGGCGCCCTCAGGCGCGTTGCTCACCGCGTCGGAGATTGCATTGGCGGTGGAAGGCGAAATGTCGCCGTTGTCGACCGCATCGGACAGTTCGGGCGACTTCTCCATGGAGTTCGCGAGCTTCATCTTCGAGGCGGTCTCGCCATGGGAGGTGCCGGAGTGCTGGGCGAGCCAGTCAGCCATGGACTTGGCGCCGGTGCCGGTGAACAGACCGTGATCTTGCCCGTGCTGGAGGATGCGGGCGTGGAGCACGGTGATGCGATCGAGGTGGTGCTGGATGCCGGCCGCGAACGTGCGGTACTGCTCGGCAGACAGGGCGCCGACGTTGACCCCGGCGACGGCAGTTGATGCCGTGGTGCAGGTGTCGAGAGCGGACTTCATGAAAGGAAGCGTAGCGAACGTATGTTCGACTAGCAACGCAGAACGGCAAAGAATTTCGGAAATTTCTGTGAGGGCCATCCGGGGGCCGAAACCGTGGGCGTCTCAGGGTTGACGAACCCGTAAGTGATAACGACGGCGCTCGTTGTTATCACTTGTTGAAAAAGTGATGCAGGTAGGGACTCGCAACGGATTTGAACAGCGGCGGCACCAGCCGTATGCGAAGCTCCTGGATATATGGGCAACGATGCCGCAATCGCCATTGGGCTCTATGACCTACTCCTTACGAGTGGGGTCGCCCAACAACTCATCCAGATAGACCCGGCACTCGTCACGCGGCAGAAGCTCCACCCGGAGGAGGCCGCCGAAAGGGTGGCCCTCCACCTCTACCGTCAAGTTGAGTCGGTGCTTAGTCGTGTCGAATCGGGTCAGCGTCTGGAGGCGGGGCGCAGAATCGTTGAACTCGTACTCGAACAACTGGAACGTCTCAAGGCCGGAACCGACCTCCGAGCTGAAGTGATTGCTGGCCAAGGAGAGTTACTTCGGGCGATTTCTCGCTACCTTCCCGACGGTTCACCGCAGCCCATCGCAGAGCCACTCATTCCGCTTGTAGACACCACGCTGTTGACTAACGCGCCCGGGGAACCGGCGGTCGGAACGCAGATCAACGCGGAGATGGATTCCGCAGACGAGATAAGCGTTCTGATGGCCTTCATCCGTCGGTCCGGGGTGAATCCGATGATCAAAGCGTTGAGGAGACACTGCTCCTCTGGGCGCCGGCTGAGGATCCTGACCACGACCTACACCAACTCGACAGAGCAAAGCGCCCTAGACCTTCTTGCCGATGCAGGCGCAGAGATCAAGGTTTCGTACGACCTTTCCAAGAATCGGTTGCACGCCAAGGCCTGGATCTTCAGACGAAACTCTGGTTTCGGCACTGCCTATATAGGGTCCTCCAACCTGACCAGCTCCGCCCAGGTGAGCGGGCTCGAATGGAACGTCCGGGCGTCTGCCGCACGTAACCGAGACCTCGTTGACAAGATGCGGGCTGTCTTCGAGGCGTACTGGGAGTCACCTGACTTTCGCCCTTACGATCCGGAGGAGTTCGCTCGAGAGACGGCCAAGTTGGTCGACCCGCCTTCTATTTTTGTGCTCTCGCCGATTTCAGTCAGTCCACATCCATTTCAGGCCCGACTCCTTGAACAGATCGAAGTCTCACGACGCCTTGGGCATCACCGGAATCTTCTCGTCTCGGCTACGGGCACCGGCAAGACCGTGATGGCAGCGCTCGACTATCGGTCGCTGCAGGCCCAATTTGGTACGGCCCGACTGCTGTTCTTGGCTCACCGGCGGGAGATCCTCGAACAAAGCCACAACACGTTCAAGCAGGTTCTCCTTGATGCGAACTTTGGAGAACAGTGGTTTGGCGGAAAACGTCCACAGCATTTCGACCATGTGTTCGCGTCGATCCAGAGCCTGAACAGGTCGGACCTTGATCACTTGGATCCGCGCCACTTCGACGTGGTCATCATCGACGAGTTCCACCATGCTGCGGCCGGGTCCTACGAACGGATCCTCGACCAGCTCCGTCCGAAGGAACTCCTCGGGCTAACTGCGACGCCAGAACGTTCAGACGGTTTGCCGATTCTCGACTGGTTCGACGGTCGGATCGCCGCAGAACTTCGTCTCTGGGATGCCATCGAGCAGCAGCACCTATCTCCATTCCAGTACTTCGGGATTCACGATGGTCTGGATCTTTCCGCAGTGCCCTGGAAACGGGGACACGGGTACGACGTGGAGGGGCTGACCAATGTCTACACAGTGTCTGACCTCTGGGCGCATCGGGTGCTTAAGGAACTCGCAGCGAGATGTGCTGACATTTCGAAAATTCGAGCACTTGGATTTTGTGTCAGCGTTGAACATGCTCGCTTTATGGAGCGTGTCTTTGTCGAAGCAGGTGTGCACGCGAGGGCCGTATGGGCAGACACACCGGTGGTTGAGCGGGAGCAAGCGTTGAAGGACCTCAAGTCGGGAGCTATCAACGTTCTCTTCTCAGTGGATCTCTTCAACGAAGGGGTGGACGTACCGAGCGTTGACACGGTGCTTTTCCTGCGACCAACGGATAGTCCAACGCTTTTTCTTCAGCAGTTGGGCCGAGGGCTACGGAGGAGCCCCGGCAAAGATGTCTGTACGGTCCTCGATTTCGTCGGCACCCACCGCAAGGAGTTCCGCTTCGATCGACGGTTTGGCGCGCTGCTCGGGGGAACGCGAAAGGACCTCATCGGGCAGATCGAGAAACAGTTCCCGTACTTGCCTGCCGGCTGCTACATGGAACTCGACGAGAAGTCGGCAGAGATCATCATCTCGAACATCAAGTCGGCGATCCCGAGCACGAAGTCCGCGAGAATCACGGCCCTCCGCGCGATGGTCGGTGCAGGCCACGCACTCTCGTTGGCGGCTTTTCTTGAGCACTCGGGAATCTCGCTAGAGGACTTGTACGCAGGCGACTTTGGCTGGTCAGACCTCATGGAAGCTGCAGGTGTCCCGACGGAACCGGCCGGACCACACGAGAAGACCTTGCGGCGTGCCGTCGGCAGGTTGCTCCACGTTGACGACGAAGAACGGCTCGAGGGCTACCGCGACCTACTGGCTTCGGCGAGTTCACCAGTGGTTGCGAACTTGGCCCAACGCCAGTACCGACTCGCCGCGATGCTCGTGGCCCCACTTGTAGACGGGATCCCTGCGGACGCACTCCCGAAGGAGAGTAGCCTCCAAGATGCTTGCGATCTCTTGTGGAGGCACACGCAGGTGAGGGCCGAGGCAATCGAGCTTCTCGAGGTACTTTCAACGAGAGTGGACCACCTTCATTCCGACTTGGGGAACCGTCCAGAGAACCCACTCCAGGTGCACGCTCGCTACACCCGCGCTGAGATCCTTGCGGCCTTCCAGGAGTTGCAAGGGCCGCGTGCGAAGGAGTGGCGTGAAGGTGTGAAGTGGTTCAAAGAGGAATCTGCCGACGCATTCGTCTTCACGCTCGACAAAGGAACCGGGGCCTTCTCGCCTACAACCCGTTACCGCGACTACGCGCTGAGCCCTGAGTTGATCCATTGGGAGAGCCAGTCGACAACACCGGAGGACAGCGTTACTGGCATGAGGTACCGGACCCACGAGAAGAATGAACACGACATCTTCTTGTTTGCCCGAGTAAGCCAGAACGATCGGGCCTTCTGGTTCCTTGGCCCTGCAACCTATGTGGACCACGAGGGGTCTCGCCCAATGGCGATTAAGTGGCGTCTCAAGTACCGCCTGCCCGGGGACCTGTACGCGTCATTCGCAGCGGCCGTCGCGTAACAGCCTCACCCCATCTCCGCGAGGCGTGCCTTCGCAATCGCCCTCAGCAGGGCCGCGTCCACCTTCCAGTCCAGCGG
>CAFBQP010000002.1_pt1 | contig 44680 bp, 41 predicted proteins | sample 7270011 | NCBI WGS metagenome assembly CAFBQP01 (sample SAMEA6814178, study PRJEB35770) | uncultured Acidimicrobiales bacterium | biome: Freshwater; feature: Freshwater reservoir; material: water | place: Czech Republic | collected 2016-11-09 | depth 30m m | reverse complement strand
CCTACGGGTGCCCCTGACCGACCCCCAGCGCCTGTACCGGGACCCGTACGGCAAGCCGGAACTGCTGCTGGCCGTCACCAGATTCGAGATCCTCTGCGGATTCCGGCCTGTGGAGGAGAGCGCTGCCGACCTCGAGGCATGCGGCGGTGACGAGATTGCCGACAACCTCCGTCTGCTCGGGCCGGCGGCAACGGTTGCGTGGCTGCTCGGCAGTCGTCCCCCCATCGAACTCGACCACCCGCTCTATGAACGTCTGGCCGCAGACTTCCCGGGAGACCCGGGAGCACTGGTGGCCCTACTCCTCCATCACGTCGTGCTCGAGCCGGGCGAGGCGCTGTTCCTCTACGCCGGCCTGCTCCACGTGTACCTGCAGGGGGTCGGGGTAGAGGTGATGGGGGCATCCGACAACGTGATGCGCGGCGGGCTCACGCTCAAGCACGTGGACGTCACCGAACTCGTGACGGTGCTCAACCCCACCCCCAGCACCCCTGAGGTGCTCGCGCCCACGCCGACAGGGTGGTACCCGGTGCCCACCGACGCCTTTGCTGTGCAGGGACTCGCTGGCCCGGACCGTTGGGTGACGACGGGCCCGGAGATCATCGTGCGGCTGTCCGGTGGCGGGGATACCGGTGCGTGGTATGCCGAACCCGGAAGCGTGGTCGAGTGGACCGGTGGACTGGGCTGTCGTGTGACTGCGGTGCTCTGACGCAGTACGCGCATCATCCCGGCACGCGACGAGCGTCACGCGTCCTGAGGGCTCAGGAACCCGAGACTCGCTTGCGGATCTCGACGATCTTCTCGTTGGCGCGGTTCGCGTCATCACCCTGCTCGTGGAGCAGCGTTCCGCGGTCCAGCCGGGCCTCACGCTCTGCCTTGGCAACGTCCGCCCGGGCGATTGCCGCTTCGGTGCCGTGCTCATTGATGAACTCGGCCCACTCGACAAGGGCCTCCACCATCTCGGACTCGGGCACGACCGCGACGTTGATGCCCTTCACGAAGAGGTGACCGCGCTTGTTGCCGGCAGCGATACCGAGATCCGCCTCACGAGCTTCCCCCGGCCCGTTCACCACACAGCCCATCACGGCGATCTGCAGCGGTAGCTTGCGGTCCGCGAACGCGTCCATCGCCCGCTTGGCTACGTCGATGACGTCCACCTCGGCCCGACCGCAGCTCGGACAGGCGATGAGGTCCACGTTCTTGCGCTCGCGCAACCCGAGTGCCTCGAGCAACTGACGGCCGGCACGGGCCTCCTCCACTGGGTCTGCGGTAAGGCTGTAGCGGATCGTGTCACCAATGCCTTCGAGCAACAGTGCGGCGATGCCAGCAGTGGCCTTCACGAGCCCAGCGGGCGGCGGCCCGGCTTCGGTGACACCGAGGTGCAGCGGGTGGTTCGTCACGAGGCTGAGCTGCCGGTACGCCTCCACCATGAGCGGCACGTTGGATGCCTTCACGCTGATCTTCACGAGGTCGAAACCCACCTCGTCGAAGTAGGCGATCTCCTGCAGCGCGCTCTCCACCATTGCCTCGGGGGTGATGCCGCCGTACTTGTCATAGAGAGCCGGATCCAGCGAACCGCCGTTCACGCCGATACGGATCGACACGTTGCGGTCCTTGCACTCCTGCGCGACAGCCTTGATGTGCTCGGGGCGGCGGATGTTGCCCGGGTTGAGTCGCAGGCCGTGCACGCCGGCTTCAAGCGCAGCGAGCGCCATTTTGTACTGGTGATGGATGTCGGCGATGACCGGGATAGGTGACCGGGGAACGATGTGCGCAAGACCCTCAGCAGCCTCGGGTTCGTTACAGGTGCAACGCACGATGTCACAGCCCGCTGCGGCCAGTGCATAGATCTGCCCCAGCGTTCCCTCCACGTCGGCCGTCTTCGTCGTGGTCATCGACTGCACCGTGATGGGCGCGCCCCCACCGACAGGCACCTTGCCCACCATGATCTGTCTCGTCTCACGGCGGCCGAATGGGTGTGTCTGGGACATGGTCACCATTTCCTAGAACAGGCGCAGTGTGTCGAGATACAGCGCGGAGAACATCACGAACACGATCACAATGATGGCCACGCCGAAGTAAGGAACAGCACGGGCGTAGTCAATGACGTACTTCGGGTTCCTGCGACGACGGATCCGTTCGATGGCTGTCATCAGCAGGTGCCCGCCGTCGAGGGGCAGTACCGGCAGGAGGTTGAGCATGCCGAGCGCCAGGTTGACCACGGAGATGAGCATGATCGTCGCCTGGGCACCGGACTTCACTGCCTGGCCGCCGATCTGGCTGATTCCGATGATCGACACCGGACGAGAGGCGAGATCATCGCACTCGCTCTTGGTAACCGTGCGGAAGATCCGGCCCACGCCGGAGGGTCCGAACACCTTCACGATGCCGGTCACGGTGTCCGCAGCAGCCGTGCCGAAAAACTTCACTCCCTCGCCGACACCCTCAACCGGGTTGCGCTGGATCGTCCCGGTCTGCGACGCGGGCCGCACGCCGAGGTACCCCTGCGAGGCACACCCCTCGCGCGTGCCGAGCAGGGCCGTGGGCGTGAGCAGTTCCCCGTTGCGCTCCACGACGATCGGAACCGACTTATTCGGCCTCGAGCGCACGATGTCTCCGACCTGCCCGTACGACCCGTTCGGGTCCACGGCAACACCGTCGATCGACGTGACCACGTCCCCGCTCTGCAGACCCGCTGCGATTGCCGGGCTGGACGGATCACCCTCGAGCGCAGCCACCTCGACGACGGGGAACGAACTGATCAGCGTCGGCTCGTCGAACACCGAGAACGCCACGCAGAAGCCGACAAGGGCGAGCAACAGGTTCATCGCCGGCCCGGCGAAAATCATCAACGCTCTTCGGGAGGATGAGGCCGCCCGGAAGGTTCTCGGCTCGTCTGCTTCGGGCAAGTCCGTCTCGAGGTTCGTCATCCCCGGCGTCTTCACGTATGCGCCAAGCGGAATCGCCTTGAGGCCATATTCCACCTCGCCCCTGCGGTAGCTCCAGATCCGCGGGCCGAAACCGATAAAGAACTCGGTGACCTTCATCCCCGCCCTGCGGGCCACGATGTAGTGCCCGAACTCGTGGGCGATGATCGACACGATAAAGAGCAGGATGAAAAGCAGGACCGACCACGAGGCGATACCGGCAACCGTCAGACCGGCCATGACCAGAGCAAGACGCGTCAGCGTCTGTGCCCTCGTGTAGCGGCGCTCCGGTGCATCCGGCCGGGCGGCCATGATGGTTCCGACTGTCATTGGTGAAGAAGGCTACGGGCAACGTCGCGTGCACGGGCGTCAACCTCGACGACGTCATCGACGGTGACGAGTGACCGCGGTTCGTGAACGTCGAGCGCGGCCGAGAGGACGGCAGCGATGTCCAGCCAGCCGATCCGCCCACCGAGGAACGCCTCGACCACCACCTCGTTGGCCGCGTTGAGCCAGGCGGGGGCAGAGCCCCCCTCCCGTCCTGCGGCGTAGGCGAGGGAGAGGCAGCGGAACGTGTCGGTATCGGGTTGCTCAAAGTCAAGCCGCCTCAGTGCGGTCCAGTCGATCCGGCCGAACGGTGTTGCGATGCGGTTCGGATAGGCGAGCGCGTACCCGATCGGCAGGCGCATGTCGGGCATCGAGAGCTGCGCGATCGTGGAACCGTCGGTGAACTCCGCCATCGAGTGCACGACCGACTGGGGATGCACCACCACCTCGATCTGGTCGTACCCGACACCGAACAACTCATGAGCCTCGATCACCTCGAGACCCTTGTTCATGAGGGTGGACGAGTCGATGGTGATCTTCGGGCCCATCTTCCAGGTGGGGTGCGCGAGCGCCTGCGCGAGGGTGATGTGCCTCAGGTCATCGACCGTACGGCCCCGGAACGGACCCCCGCTCGCCGTGAGCACGATCCGGGATACCTCTCGCTCCGGCCCCACCGAGGACCGGAGGCACTGGTGTATCGCGCAGTGCTCGGAGTCCACGGGAACGAGTTCTGCCCCAGGGACGGAGCGCAGGGGACGCACGACCGGCCCCCCGGCGATGAGGCTCTCTTTGTTGGCGAGGGCAAGGCGACGTCCTGCCCGCAGGGTGGCAACCGTGACACCGAGACCGGCGAAGCCAACCACCCCGTTGACCACTACGTCCGCCACCTCGACGAGGTCCGTGAGGTTGCCGGTCACCTCGCAGAACGGCAGAGCAGCAGCGACCTCGGCGCGTCGGGTCGGGTCCGCAACGGCGACAAGTCGCGGACGTAATACCTGCGCCTGGGCGATCAGTGCATCGACCGAGCTACCGACGCCGAGCGCCACCACCTCATAACGGTCACGCTCGGCAAGCACGACCTCGATCGTCTGTGTGCCGATCGACCCGGTGGAGCCGGCAATCGCCACCCTCACCGGAGCGTCGGGCTTCACGTGGGGCTCAACGCGTCCAGGGCTGCAGGACGATCAGTGCGTAGTAGGCGAACGGCAACGCGAACAGGAAACCGTCGAAACGGTCGAGCACGCCGCCGTGGCCCTTGATCACCGTGCCGAAGTCCTTGATGTCCAGATTGCGTTTGAACATCGACTCCGTGAGGTCGCCGATCGGGGCAAGGAGTCCGACGCCGAGGCCGAAGAGCAACACGTTGCCCTTGCCGTTCCACGTGCCGTTCTTCACCGAGAAGATCGACACAGCGGTGATCGAGGCGAGGAGGCCACCGATGAAGCCCTCCACCGTTTTGGCCGGGCTGATCCACCCGCGCAGCGGTGTGCGGCCAACCGCCTGGCCGACGAACAGGGCCCCCACATCGGCTGCAACTACGCCGACCACGAGCAGGAACATCGTGTCGGTACCGACGTCTCCATACTTACCGCCGCCCGCGAGCACGAGGCCACCGAACGAGCCGAGCAGCCCGAGGTACATGACGCCAAGGTTGGTCATCGCCATGTTGGGCAGCGGTCCGCTCTGCAGACCGGGGGACGCGATGAACACGAGCGCCGAGGCAATAAACGCAAAGGTCAAGGTGAGCACCACGCCGGTCTCGCCAAGGTTGTACGCAGCGAGCGGGCCGAGCGTGATTGCCGCAATCCCGACCGCGGTAACGGGGTGGTAGCCGCGCTCGGTGGTCTTGGTGAAGAACTCCGTGGCCCCGATCGCCATGAACACGCACACGAGGATCGCAACCATCCAGGCACTGCCCAAGACGTTGAGGATCACGAAGAGCGCAGCCAGACCGAGTCCGACGCCGACCGCCGTCGGCATGTCCCGGCCCATCTTGTGATCGAGCGAGCTCTCGCCCTCGGGCCGCTGACGACCGCCAGAACCCGCACGCGGGCTGCGCGCCGGGCGGTTGCCGGGCCGTTCGCCGCGGGGAGCAGTACCGCGTCCGCCGAGACCGCCGCCAATACCGCGCCGGGGCGGCGTGCGCATGCCGGACGTCTCGCCGGTGTTGTCCCGTGCCTCGCTACCGCGGCCACGCTGGCCGCGGGCGGGCGGGAACTCTTCGCCGAGGAACGGGTCGTTCTCGTCGTCGCCGCCGTAGGAACCCCAGGATTCGTCGCCCCCGCGCTGAACCGGAACCCGCGGGTTGTCACGGCTCGGCGGATCGCTCCAGTGCGGCAGGTCGGTCGCGTCACCGCCGCAGAAGCTCAGACCCGATGTTGCGGCTGTGGTGCCGTCGGGACCCGTGCCGTCCACAGCGCCCGCGCCATCGTCGGCAAAGCGGACCGCCCCGAACTCATCATCGATGTCGTCGAAGGGATCACGATCACCTTCGTTGCTCCCCCATCGGTCATCACTCATGATTGCTCCTCAGCCATCACTCCCGGCCCGCGTCGCTCAGACCTCGAGCAGTTCGGCTTCCTTCTTCACTAGGGCTTTATCGATCGCCTCGACGTGGTCGTGAGTGATCTTTTCCAGTTCTTTCTCGGCGCGCTCGAGATCGTCCGAGGAGATCTCGTGCGCTTTCTCCATGGAGTCGAGCGCCTTGCGAGCGTCCCGTCGGACGTTGCGCACTGCCACCCGACCATCCTCGGCCATGTTCTTGGCCACCTTGACGTACTCCTTGCGCCTCTCCTCGGTGAGCGCTGGGAGTGCGAGCCGAATGATGACACCGTCGTTACTCGGCGATACGCCGAGATCACTGTCCCGGATCGCCTTCTCGATCGCCGACAGCGACGCCCGGTCGTGCGGCTTGATCACCAGCACGCGGGCCTCGGGCACCTGGAAGGTGGCGAGCTGCTGCAGCGGAACCTCCGCGCCGTAATACGTCACCAACATTCGGTCGACGAGCGCCGGGGTGGCGCGGCCAGTTCGCACCGTGGAGAACTGGCCCTGGGTGTGCTCGAGGGCCTTGTCCATCTTGTCGATGGCTTCGAGCAGGGTGTCGTCGATCACCCGACCAGCGTACCGATCGGCTTACCCTCCAAGATGGACCGCAGGTTGCCCGGCTGCAGCAGGTCGAACACGACGATCGGGATCTCGTTATCCCGGCAGAAGGCGATTGCCGTGGAATCCATCACCTTGAGGTCCTTCGCCATCACCTCAGCGAAGGACAAATGGTCGTACCGGACCGCATCCGGGTCCTTCTTCGGGTCCGCGTTGTAGACCCCCTCGACCCCCGAATGGGTGCCCTTCAGGATCACCTCGGCGTCGATCTCGGCGGCCCGGAGGGCAGCCGCTGTGTCCGTGGTGAAGAACGGGTTGCCGGTGCCGGCGGCAAAGATCACGACTCGACCCTTCTCGAGATGGCGCATGGCCCGCCGACGGATATACGCCTCGGCTACCCGGGGCATCTCGAGCGCCGACTGGACACGCGTGTCCTGGCCGAGCCGTTCGAGTGCGTCCTGGAGCGCCAGCGCGTTCATCACCGTGCCAAGCATGCCGATGTGATCCGACTGGGTGTGATCCATACCCTCGGCTGCTCCCCGGGCACCGCGCCAGAGATTGCCGCCACCCGGCACCACCGCCACGGCGACGCCGAGGTTCTGGCACACGTCGTGGATCTCGACGGCCAGCTGGTGGACGACATCGACGTCGATTCCGCCGCGGCCCGGTTCCCCGAGCGCCTCGCCGGACAACTTGAGCACCACCCGCTTCCAACGCGGGCGTGCTGCGAGGTTGGAAGCAGTGGTGTTCATGTGCAATCAGCCGATCGTGACTTGGGACCAACGGATCACCTTGGCGCTGCCGAGGAGGTCCTTGATGGCCTTCTTGTCGTCCTTCGCGTAGGGCTGCTCGAGGAGCACGATGTCCTTGAAGTAGCCCTGGATCCTGCCTTCGACGATCTTGCCGACGGCCGCCTCGGGCTTACCCTCGTTGCGGGTGATCGTCTCGAGCGTTGCCCGCTCCTTCTCGATCTCCTCGGCCGGCACGTCCTCTCGGTTGAGGTAGGTCGGGCGGGCGAAGGCGACGTGCACGGCGATGTCGTGGCCGAGCTCGGCGTTGCCGCCCTCGAGCTCGAGCAACACGGCGTTCACTCCGCGGCCACCCTGGATGTGGGTGTACGACTCGAGGAGATTTCCGGCGGCAGCCTCGAAGCGAACCACCTGACCGAGCTCGATCTTTTCCTTGAGGGTGATCTTCATGTCCTCGAGCTGGGCGTTGCGCTCGGCCACAGCGGCCTCGCTCTTCGAAATGACGAGCTCCGCGAGGGCGTTGGCCTCGTTGACGAAGGCCTCGGACGAGGCGACGAAGTCGGTCTCGCACTTCAGCTGGACGATGGCGCCGACGTTGCCCTTGATGAGCAGCGTCACGACACCCTGGTTGTTGTCACGGTCGTCGCGCTTGGCGGACTGGGCGAGACCCTTCTCGCGCAGCCACTGCTTCGCGGCTTCCATGTCGCCGTCGTTGGCCTCGAGGGCCTTCTTGGCATCCATCATCCCGGCGCCGGTGGACTGGCGCAGCGCCTGGACATCTTTGGCAGTGAACGACATGGGGGGTCAGCTCTCCGTTGACTCAGCCGCATCGGCGGCATCTGCGGGGGTGGTCTTGGTGGCAGCAAGGCGGGCGTCGCGTTCGGCCTGGGCCTCGGCGGCCTGACGGCGGGCGTCGGACTGAGCCTGGGCGAACGCTGCCTCGTCCTCCTCGGAGCGCTTCGGCGCTGCGGCCGGGTTGCGCTTGGAGGCGATGTAGCGGCCCTCGAGGATGGCCTCGGCGATCACGTGGCACATGAGCGAGGTGGAGCGGATGGCGTCGTCGTTACCCGGGATCGGGAACGTGATGACATCGGGATCGACGTTGGTGTCGACGACTGCGATCACCGGGATACCGAGCTTGTTGGCCTCGGTAACGCCGATGTGCTCCTTCTTCGTGTCGAGCACGAACACGGCTGCGGGCAGCGACTTCATGTCACGCATGCCGCCGAGGTTCTTCTGGAGCTTCTCGAGCTCACGGGTGAGCAGAAGGGCTTCCTTCTTCGGCATGGCCTCGAACTCGCCCGAGGCGCGCATGCGCTCGTACTCGAGCATCTTGGACACGCGCTTGGAGATCGTCTCGAAGTTGGTGAGCATGCCACCGAGCCAACGCTCGTTGATGTAGGGCATGCCCGTCTTCTCGGCATACGAACGGATGGGGTCCTGCGCCTGCTTCTTCGTGCCGACGAACAGCACGCTGCCGCCGTTCGCGACGAGGTCACGGGTGAAACCGTAGGCGGTCTCGATCCGCTCAAGGGTCTGGTTGAGGTCCAGAATGTAAATGCCGCCGCGCTCACCGAAGATGAAACGCTTCATCTTCGGGTTCCAACGGCGGGTCTGGTGACCGAAGTGAACTCCGGCATCCAGCAGTTGACGCATCGTGATGACGGCCATGGTGAAACACGCTCCTTGTCTGCGGTTGCGGGCACACGACCTCGCGCCTCTCCGGTGAACCGGTTTGGCGACCGCAGGGGGGTCGTGCGCTGGTGGATTACGGTTCGGGCGGGTGCTCGGACCGTCGACCGATGTTATCGGGTGGCGTCGCGAGCCGTACAGGTGAACCTGCGAGGTGTGCCCAGCCGTGGGTTCCGGGCCGGGGAGCCGTCGGTCGGCACGAGCCGGGCCGGCCCCACCAGTCGGGCGAGGAACCGCGCCGGGTCGAGGTACCCGCCGCCGAGCCGAACCGGGGCCCGCACCCCGAAGAACAACCGGGCACCGGCGGTCCCCACCGGCCCTGCCGCCGGGACGCTGACCCCGATGCCGAGGCCAACCGAACTGAGCCTGCCGTAGGTGGTCCGCAGCCCGGACGGATGCTCGATCACCACATACAGGGTGCCCGCAACCTCTCCGGAGAACCGCACCACCCCGCCGGCCGCGGCCCGCACCGACGTTCCAGGCACCGTGGCGTACTCCAAGCCCCGGTTTCCCCTGCACCAGAGACACCAGGGGGACCGGTAGCCGTCGGCAACGGGGGCGCGAACCGGGGCGAGCAGACAGGGGCTTGGCGGGGATGCTGGCGTATGCACTGCACCCGGCAGGGGGCCTGCGAGCGCGACCGCGATGCCGATCAGCAAACGACTGAGCAGTCCCACGGCTAGGCGCGCGGGTGGGTGTCCCGGTACACGGCCTTGAGTCGTTCCTTCGACACGTGGGTGTACCGCTGTGTGGTGGCCACGTCCCGGTGCCCGAGCAGTTCCTGCACGACACGCAGGTCCGCCCCGTGGTCGAGCAGGTGGGTGGCAAAGGTGTGGCGGAGCGCGTGGGGATGAGTGGGCGAGGCGCTGCGCCGGTCGATGATCCGCCGGACATCGCGAGGGGTCAGACGGTTCCCCCGTTCGTTGACGAACAGCGCCGTTGAGGCAGCCTCGGCCACGGGGGCCTCGTCGCGATGCCGGAGCCAGCCCCGCAGGGCGTCCGCGGCGGGCTCGCTCACCGGCACGCGACGCTCCTTGGCTCCCTTGCCCCACACGGTCGCGATGCCCACGCGAAGGTTGAGGGCATCCACGTCGAGGCTGCACAGTTCCGACACACGCACGCCGCTTCCATAGAGCATCTCCAGCACTGCGTCGTCCCGGAGTCGCTTCCACACAGTCTCGTCGTCTCCGGCGGGAGCGTCGAGCAGCGTGTCCAGTTCGCCGGCGTCGAGGATTCGCGGCAGCCTTGCCTCCCCGGCCGGTGCACGCAGACTGCCGGTTGGATCCGCCTCGATCAGACCGCGCCGGCGGGCCCACCCGAAGTAGCGACGGAGACCCGATGCATGCCGTGCGATCGACCGCTTGGCGAACCCCCGTGTGGTGAGGTACGCAAGATAACGGCGCAGGACGATGCGGTCGACGGGTTCCGGGCCCTCGATATCCATTCGCCCAGCCCATTCGGCGAAGTCTGTGATGTCCCGGCGGTAGGCCGCAACCGTGTTCACGGACGACGCGGTGAGCGACTCCACGAACTCGTCGATGCGCCAGGCCACGGTGGCCACCGTACCGAAGTGTGTTGACAGGGTTGCGTTCACCTCAGCACGAACCATCCGCCCGAGCGCTCAACCCGACCGGCCGACTCGAGGCGCCCGAGGCAGACGGCGACATCGGTAAGTGGCAACCCAGAGCGGAGCACGAGCTCGTCGATCGTCACGGCATCGGCTCCGATGAGGTCCAGCAGGTGTTGCTCGTCCGGGGCAGCGGGCGGCCGCGGATCGAAGCGCCTGCTGCTCGCACGGCGCGTGTCGAGGCCGAGCGCAACAAGCACATCGGTGGTGTCGAGCAGCATTGCCGCGAGTCCGTCACGCAGCAGTTCGTTCGTGCCCTCGCTCGCCCTGCTGGACAGCGAACCGGGCACTGCCATCACCGTGAGATCGCGCCGCAGCGCCTCCCTCGCCGTGATGAGCGAGCCGCCGCTCGACCGGGACTCGACCACGACGACGATCTCGCAGAGCCCGGCAAGGATTCGGTTTCGCTCGGGGAACGACATCGCCTGCGGGCTCGCTCCGGGCGGCCGCTCGCCGAGGAGCAGCCCTTCGGTGGCCACCTGCTCCCAAAGCACCCGGTGCTCCCGGGGGTAGACAACGTTGAGGCCGCTCGCCACCACCGCAACCGGGCGCCCGGCTTGACCAGCGAGCGCACCCCGATGCGCCGCCCCGTCGATACCGCGCGCCAGACCGGACACCACACGGATCCCGTGACCGGCAAGTTCCCGTCCGAGGTCCGTGGCGAGCCGGAGCCCCCCGGCCGTCGCGCTCCGGGTACCCACGATGCCGACGCGCCTTGCAGTGAGGATCGACAGGTCTCCACGGTGGAACAGCACGCTCGGGGCGTCGGGGTCGTCCAGCAAACACTCGGGATAGCCGGACTCCCCCCAGCACACCGCTCCCATCCCCGAGGCGAGAAAGGCCTCGTACCGCTCGGCGACGCCGCACCGGTCCAGTTCGGCGCGCCAACGCGCGAACCAGTCCGTCGGCCGTTCGTTGCGTCGCCCGCGCGTGCGCAGGTGCTCAGTGAGCACCGGGTCACTGTGCTCTCCGCGCACGACGGCGAGCGCAGTGCCCGGCTCATTGCGGCGCAGGAGTAACCGCAGGCGTGCAGGCGTCATCCCCTGCAGACCGGTCAGCGCGATTGAGGTTGCCACGGCCGGCAGGGAGTTCACGCGCCCCTCCCGGCGGGTACGGCGAGATCGACGCGCATCTGGAGCGCGAGCAGGATCTCGGTGCTGCCGATCACGTGGGCACCGCCGCTCAAGTCGGCGATCGTCCGCGCGACGCGGCGAACACGGTGCAACCCGCGGCCCGACAAGCGACCCCGGTCGAGTTCGGCGCGCACGATGTCGAGTGCCTCGGGCGCGAGCGGGGCGACCTCGTCGAGGGCCGAGCCCGACAGCGTGGAATTCGGCCCGTGCCCACGCTGCTCGGCCAGGGAGCGCGCGGCGATCACACGCTCGCGCACGACAGCCGAACACTCCCCCGGTTCGGTGTCGAGCAGTTGTTCGGGCGTCGGTCGGCCCACCCACACCCGAAGGTCGAAGCGATCGAGCAACGGGCCCGAGAGCCTGCGGAGGTACTTGGACTTCGCGGTCTCGCTGCACGAGCACTCGCCGGGTCGGCCGCCGCCGCACGGGCAGGGGTTGGTGGCACCGATCAGCAGGACGCGGGCCGGCATCTCGGCGTGCGCACGGGCCCGGCTCACACGCACCACGCCCTCCTCGAGCGGTTGGCGCAGTGCGTCGATCACCACCGGCGGGAACTCGCCGAGTTCGTCCATGAACAACGTGCCTCCGTGTGCCAACGAGATCTCTCCCGGCCTCAGCGCCGCACTTCCCCCGCCCACCATGGCGATGAGCGACGCCGTGTGGTGCGGTGCCCGCCACGGCGGCCGGCGAACGAAGCCCCCGGGTGGCAGCGGCACACCGGCGGCCGACTGCACCATCATCGCCTCGATCGCCGTGCGGTCGTCGAGGCGCGGCAGCAGGCCGGGCAACCGCTGGGCGAGCATCGTCTTTCCGGACCCCGGTGGCCCCGACAGGAGCAGGTGATGGTGACCGGCCGCGGCGACCTCGAGAGCCTGTCGGGCGAGCGGTTGTCCGCGCACCTCGGCGAGGTCCGGTTCGGCAGCAGCGGTGACGACAATGTCTTCCGCAGGCACGTCCGGCCAGGGCAAGCCGTCACGCAGTACCGACACGAGATCGACCAGCGTGGTGGCTGTCTCGACGCGGCCCTCCACGACAATGCTCGCCTCGGCCACGTTGGCAACCGGAACGACCGGCACGAGCCCGGCCGCCTCGCTGCGGATAGCGGCAACCATCGGCGCCACCCCGGGTACACGTCGCAGCGTGCCGTCGAGCCCGAGTTCCCCGATGAAGCAGTACGGCGCGAGCCGATCCGCCGGGATGACCTCGGAGGCGGCGAGGATGCCGACGGCGAGGGGCAGATCCAGCCCAATACCGCTCTTGCGGAAGCCGGCCGGCGCGAAGTTGACCGTGATCCGCCGGTTGGGCCACGGCAGTCCACACGTGAGGATGGCGGCACGGACGCGGTCCCGGGCCTCCCGGCACGTCTCGTCGGGTAGGCCGACCATCGTGAACCCGGGCAGGCCGTCGCCAACGTGCACCTCGACGGTGACCGCCCGACCTGTGGTACCCACCAGATTGGCGGAACGGACAGAGGCAAGCATGTGAACTCCTCAACGGCTGGTGCCACGGCGCACGGCGCACGCGACATCACGGAGGAGGACGGCCGGTCCCCGATCGGTGCATCGGACGCTACCGGCAGGGGCGCTGCCACCGTCGGCACGCGCGTGACTGGGAGACTGTCGCGATGAACCCCCAGCCCGGCAGACCGAGGCGCCGGAACCGCTCGGGTGTCACTGGTGCACTGCTCGTCTCGGCCGGGGTCCTCGTGAGCGCGCTCGCCGGCTGCGGCAGCGGCGACCCTCGGGGGCTTCCGGGCTTCTGTAGGCTCCTGCGAGAACGCGGTGCTGCGCTCACAGATACCTCCGACCCCGGTGCGCTCGAGGATCTGTACCGGGACCTCGATGCCCGTGCCCCGCTACAGATCAAAGACCAGTGGCACGAGGTCACCGAGTTGATTGAGCGCGTCAACACGTTCAACCCCAAGAGCGAGGAGGACACACAGCAGATGATCACCGAGTCATTGCGTGCCCAGTCCGCTGTACGCGCCGTGGGCGAATGGGCTGACACCAAGTGCAAGGTGGCGCTCGGGGGCATCACCGTGCCCGGGGATTCGGTTCCCGTGGGTGTCGGGCCACTCGGTTCCTGACGTCGACGACGTCAGACGATCTGGCCGCGCTTCACAATCACGTGGTCGCACAGGCCGTAGTCCTTGGCCTGCGGGGCGGTGAACCAACGGTCGCGCTCGGAGTCTGCCTGGATCTCCTCGAGGGTGTGGCCAGCGTGGCCAGCGATCAGTTCCGCAAGGCGCCGCTTGGTGTACGTGAGCTGTTCGGCCTGAATGGCAATGTCGGAGGCCTGACCACGCAGGCCGGCGAGCGGCTGGTGCATCATGATGCGGGCGTTGGGCAGCGTGTAGCGCTTGCCGGGGTGGCCAGCGGTGAGCAGGAACTGCCCCATCGAGGCAGCGAGGCCCATGCATACGGTCGCCACATCGCAACTGACGAATTGCATGGTGTCGTAGATCGCCATTCCTGCAGTCACCGAACCGCCGGGGCTATTGATGTACAGCCAGATGTCGGCCTTCGGGTCCTCTCCCTCGAGGTAGAGCAACTGGGCGCAGATCTGGTTGGCCATGTCGTCATTGACGTCGGTCCCCAGCATGATCACCCGGTTCTTGAGCAGTCGGGTGAAGATGTCGGAGCGGGAATCTGCACCAGGGTCGAGGGCGAACGGCAGAGCGGTCATGAATCCAGAGGCTATCGCTGCCACACTGTGGGGCGTGCCAGACGACTTTGCCCCGAACGCCGACGAACTGCTGGCCAATAACCGGGAGTACGCCCGGGACTACCACGACCAGGACCTCGTCCTGCGCCCCAAGCGCCATCTAGCAATCGTGGCGTGCATGGACAGCCGGATGGACATCTTCGAGATGCTGGGGCTCGCCCACGGTGATGCCCACGTCATCCGGAATGCCGGCGGGGTGGTGACCGACGACGTCGTGCGCTCCCTTGTGCTCAGCCAGCGCCTGCTCGGCACCCGCGAGATCATTCTTATCCACCACACCGACTGTGGCCTCCAGAAGGTGTCCGAGGACGACTTCAAGTCACAGCTCGAATCCGAGTTCGGCATCAAGCCCAGGTGGTCCCTCGAGGGGTTCAAGGACCCGTACCTCGACGTGCGCCAGAGCATGAGCCGGCTCCAGCGGGTGCCGTACCTCAACGACAAGGCGCATATTCGCGGCTTCGTCTACGAGATGCTCGACGGACTGCTCCACGAGGTGGAGCCCGACCCCCGACACCTCAGTGCCGGATCCTCCAGCGTCGACATCTGAGCGGCGTCAGCGCACGACACCGGTGAACAGCACCACGACGTTCTCGTCGGCGTGCACGTCGTTACGGACCGTCAGCAGGCCGGCAAGCCCAGCGGTGGCCGTCGGTGTGGCACGGATACCTGTGGACGCACAGCCAAGTCGGTGCGCCTCACGAACCAGCATCTCTGGGGCCACAACGGGATAGCCGTTGCTCGACGACATGGCCTCCACGATGGGCAGCCAGTCGTAGGTCTCGTCGTCGAGTATCCCGTCAGCAGTGCTCACCGGCTCGTCCTCCCACGGCCACATGCATTCGCGCCAGTGGGCCCCCGCTGATCCGACACCGCCGGGGAGTGCCCGGGCACGGTGCCAGGCCCGGGCAAGCGGCGCGCAACCCTGCGTCTGCACGGCGTGAAGACGCGGAATGTTGGCCCGGTCGGCAGCACCGGACCACGCACCGGACGCAAGGGCGCCTCCACCGACCTGCACAAAGAGGCGGTCGAGTGCGCCCGGTTGCTCCCGGTGCACTTGTGCCGCCTCGAACTGCAGTGCGAGTTCCCACCCGATCGTGCGGCCGCCGTCGTGGCACCACGCGTTCTCCGGTCCCTGAACGGCAAAGGGGATCGAACCGCTGGCGACCGCTTCGCGGAAGCGGAGCACGCACGGGTCCCCGGGCGGATCCGTGTCACGGCGCGGACAGCGCACGACGGTGGCGCGCAGGCTGTCGAGCCGCTGGACAACAGACTCCTCGGACCACTGTGGCACGAATACCGAGATCGGCCAGCCCATCGCAGCGGCGATCGTGCTCGCCGCAATCGCAGCGTTCCCGCAGGACGCGATGGCGAGGTGGGGGCGCTCGCCGACCGAGTGCCACGGCACGAGACCCTGCTGTTCGGCGACGAGCAGGTGGAGCGCGATCGTCATCAGGTGGCGGGCCTTGTGGCTGCCGGCCACGTTGCCCGTGTCGTCCTTCACCCACACGCCGCCCCGGTCCGAGAAGCCCAGTGCGTCGGACAGCCCATCGGAGCGGGCGAAGGGCGTCCAGCGGAATCCGGTGCCATCGACCGCCGCGATCGACGCGTCGAGCGAGCGGATCACCTGCACCCGTTGCTCAACGCTCAGCCCGGCCGCGGCAGCGAACGCATCCCACGCGAGGTACGGACGGAATGCCACAAAGGGGTTGGGGTCGTCCCCGGCACGCAACGGCGCAACGCCGCGCTCGAATCGGAGCAGGTGGGGGTCGCCCGACACCGCGCCGGGGCACTTCCACGTCAGCGGCGCTCCGATGCCCATGCGGGTACCACAGACGGCGCAGCGCATGCCCGTGACCACCGGGTCCACGACAGGCGCCGCCGTGGTCACGACTTCGCGGCGACTTCGGCGTTGAACTCGGAGATCATGCCGTCCCACACCGCGAGATAGCGGCGCAGCCCGCGCCAGAACTCCTGCGAGCGACGGGCCTCGAACACCTCGAACTGGGTGCCCTGCTGCTCGACCCACGTGTAGTAGCCGAGGTTGAACACACGATTGCGATCGCGGTGCGTGCACTCGATCATGTCGGACGTATCGGCCGCGTCAATGTGGCGGCCGTAGACCGAGCCCGCGTCAAGGTCGGTGAACGAGCCACCGAAGCGCTCGGCGAGCGTCTTGCGGTACTCACTCGGGTAGAGCGCCGCACCGTCGGTTGCCACGGTGAGCACGGCGTCGTCCGGCCCGAGGCCGAGCAACTTGGCCGTCTTGATGGCAGCGAGCACGTTGCAGATGGCCGACAGACCGAAGTGGTCGAGCGTCGCAATGACATCGTCGGGAACACCGCGCGCCGAGAGGAACCGGCGGCCGGCGTCGCTCGTGAACATTGCTCCGAGTTCGTCGGTTGCGTGGTCGCTGACGGCGCAGACGACATCGGTGTTCATCACGTTGTGGATAAGCGGGATGTGCTTGTCGCCGATGCCTTGGATGTTGTGCTCGCCGTAGCCGTTCTCGAGCATCGTCGGGCACTCCAGCGCCTCGACGGCAACAATCTTGGTGCCGAACTGTTCCTTCAGGCGGTCGCCCGCCGCAATGGTTCCTGCCGAACCGGTTGCCGACGTGAACGCCGCGAGACGCAGTTCCGGCCGGCCCATCGCGCTGCGGACGTGTTCGAACACATGACTGAACGCCCTACCCGTGACCTCGTAGTGGCCGAGGTGGTTCGCGAATTCGCAGAACTGGTTGAACACGAAGTTCCCCGGGTCCTTCGCGAGCACGTTGCAGGCGTCGTAGATCTCCTTGACATTCGACTCCGTGCCGACGGTCTTAATGACGTCCTCGGCGGGGTTCGAGCACCACTCGTCGAGCCAGTCGAAACGCTCCTGGCTCATGCCGGCGGGGAGGATGGCCACACCGCGGCTCGCCATAATGCGGCTGATCGCGATGCCGCCGCGGGCGTAGTTGCCGGTGCTGGGCCAGATGGCACGGTGACGGGTGGGGTCGAACTGCCCGGTGATCACCCGCGGTGCGAGGCACGAATACGCGGCGAGCACCTTGTGGGCAGTGATCATCGGGAAGCGATCGCCGAACACCACGATGATCGGGCTCTCGACACCGGTGAGGCTTGAGGGCAGCACGATGTGATCGGGGACCGAGACACGCTTACCGGCGAGGTTGTTGTACCAGTGCACCCGGAAGAGGTTCCCGGCGTCAGGAGCATTCTTGTCCGCGTTCCCCACCGCCCCTGCCGGGATGGTGGAGGGGTCGGCGAGCTGCCCGAAGGTGGGTAGGACGACTCCCTGTTCGCGGAACCGGGTGATGGAGCGGGCCCGACTCTCGGGGTCGACGATCGTGTCGGCGAGTCCGAGTTGCCCGGCGAGCACCTGGGGATCGAGCGTGTGCGCAGTCATTGGTGAACATGTTGCCAGCCCGAATCGGGGTTTTGACGTTTCGTAAACGTCTCCCCCCGACGGCCGGGCCGGCAGCGCGTTCTCCTCGGTGAAGCGATCAGGCCAAACGGGCACGCCGGCGGGTGGCGCCAACGGCAATCCCGCCAAGGCCCAGCAGACCGAGAGCAGCCCAAACCAGGCCGACAGAACCACCGGTGAGCGGCAGTGCGTCATTGTCGAGCACCGTCACCCGGCCGGTGTCGGACGTGTCCACGGACCCTGCGAACTCGGTGACGCCGACACAGTCGATCCGCGAGACCAAGACGGTGAAGGCCTGCTCTACCTCTGCCTCGAAATCGTCAATGATCGGCACGAGCACCGTCGCCGAGGAATCCCCTGCGGAGATGGTAACCCACTGGCCCGACTCAGCGACGTAGTCGTTGTCGGCGAGGGCGGAGTCGCCCTCCAGACCGACGGTCACCCGCAGGCACAGCCCGCCGGACGGTGCCACCTCGCTGAGCGTGAGGGGCACAGACGCTGTCGGTTGCGCCCCCTCGTTCACGGTGACCGAACCGACGGTGACCACGTACGTAGCCTCGGCGGCGTGGGCCGATGGGGCCCACAGGAGTGCACCGGAACCCAGTGCGGCGAGTGCGATGGCTGTTTTGGTCATTCTCTTCATGATCGTCCCTCCACGATTCGGCGTGTTCACGCCCTGTGGTTATACCGACACGTCGAGAGGTTGTCTAGGAAAGATTCTGGGAAGGTCCCTCGCTCAGTGCGTTGTTGTTCGCGCACTGAGCGCGATTGTTGCAGGTAGATGACGAAAAGAGACACCCTCTGCTTTGTGGCGGAGTCCAAGCAGAAATTTTCCCGGACGGACCAAATCGGCCCTGTTCAGAGGCCCTCTGCATCCTCGGGGGGCAGCGTGGAGGGGCCCACGTGGGTGTCCAGCCACTCACACACCGGGGCCAGCCCATGCCAGACCGCCAGCACCCGGTCCGCTGCCTTCGGGGACTGCAGCCATGCACCGGCCGCCCAGGTCTTGGAGCCCATGAGCCCCTTGCGACGGATCAGTCCGATCCGCGGATGGTCCTTCGGGTAGCCGCGGGGTGCCGTCTTCAGTTCGCTGATTGCCCCCATCGAATGCCCGGCCTTCTTTGCAGCCTTCACCAGGATCTCGATCTCAGCCCCTCTTGCCCCGTCGTCGACGGCCCGACGGAAGCGGTCCAGTTGGTCCGGTGCCATGGCGTAATACCCGGCGGCCACCAGCAGGCCCGCAGCGCTCAACTGCACGTAAAAGCCGGCCCCACCCTCGGACTCGCCGTAGCCGCCGATGTGGGTCTTGTACGGCGCCTTGTTCTTTGAAAAGCGCGCATCGACATACGGACGAAAGACGTGGAACGGTCCGAACTCATCGTCGAACCGGGACAGCAAGGCTTCCATCGGGGCCCGCACCTCACTCTGGTAACGATGCTTGTTGGCCTGCCAGTACGACTTGCTGTTATCCGCCTCGAGCCCGTCGTAGAAGGCAAGCGCGTCGGCCGGGAACCCGGTGAAGCGCGCCGGCGACGACGGTGATCCCTTGCGAGTTGCTGCCACGCCGCGAACGGTAGCCGAGCGCTCGCCAGCGAAGCCGCAGGACGCACGGCAGGTACGCTCGTTGGGCCAACCGAGCGGGTGTGGCGGAACTGGCAGACGCGCAGGATTTAGGTTCCTGTTCTCCGGAGTGAGGGTTCGAGTCCCTCCACCCGCACCAAGCCTCGGTGCGTCAGTCGCTCGGCGGCGGCACGGCGGACCAGTGCCCAGTACCGGGCTCGGGGAATTCCGCGAACATCTTCACAAGGTTCCGGAACGCCCGGCCACGGTGCGACACGGCGTTTTTCTCGGCATCAGACATCTCGGCAAACGTCCGACCAGTCGGATCGCTGTCGGGAACGAACAACGGGTCGTAGCCAAAACCCCGTGCGCCACGTTCGTGCTCCGCGATGTGCCCTTGGCACACACCCCGGGCGACCACCGAAGCACCGTCGGGCCAGCAGACCATCGCAACCGTGGCGAATTCGGCGCCGCGGTCGGTCGAACCGGATGCGGTGAGTTCTGCAAGCAACTTGAGACGGTTGTCGGCGTACGTTGCATCGGGTCCGGCGTAGCGCGCCGAGTACACGCCCGGCGCGCCGCCGAGCGCCGTCACCTCGAGCCCGGTGTCGTCCGCTATCGCCGGCAGTCCGGATGCTGTCGCTGCGGCCATCGCCTTGAGCCGGGCATTGCCCTCGAGGGTGTCGGCATCCTCGACCACCTCACCGAGGCCGTCGGGGCGTGGCAGCAACTCGATGGTGATCCCGTACTCGCGACCGGCGTCGTTCAGCACTGCTGCGATCTCCACCACCTTGTCGGGGTTGGCCGAGCCGCAGACCAGCCGGAGGTGGCGTGTCACCGCTTCGCGGAGCCGATGGCCCGACGGTCCGGCGCAATGGAGGACATCTCCGCCTGCAGCGCAAAGATCTCGGCGAGCCCGCCCGAGGCGAGCGAGAGCAGGTCGTCCAGCTCGCCCCTCGAGAACGCCATGCCCTCGGCAGTCCCCTGCACCTCCACGAAACGCGTCTCGCCACCGTCGTTCGGCTGCAGCATCACCACGTTCATGTCCACCTCGGCGGTGGAGTCCTCGATATACGGGAGGTCGAGCGCCGGGACGCCCTTCACCATGCCCACGCTGATCGCTGCGCAGCGGCTGTGCAGCGGGTGCGCCTTGATATTGCCGTTCTGCACGAGACGGGTGACCGCATCGTGGAGCGCGAGGTAGCCACCGCAGATGCTGGCCGTGCGCGTACCGCCATCGGCCTGCAGCACGTCGCAGTCCACAACGATCTGGCGCTCGCCGAGTACACCCATGTCGCAGGCAGCCCGCAGCGAGCGCCCGATGAGTCGCTGGATCTCGACGGTCCTCCCGCTCTGCTTGCCCCTCGCTGCCTCGCGGTCCACGCGTTCGGGTGAGGAGCCGGGGAGCATCGAGTACTCCGCGGTGACCCATCCCTTGCCCGAACCCCGCATCCATCGGGGGACGTCTTCGTCGATCGATGCCGTGCAGAGCACCTTGGTCTTGCCGAATGTCACGAGCACTGAGCCGTCGGCCATCTCGGTGAAGTCCCGCTCGAACGAGATTGGGCGCAGTTCGTCGTGGGCGCGGCCGTCGGGACGTGAAGAAGCAGTTGACATGGCGCTCACGCTAACGACCGTCAGCGGGCGACGACGAGCAGCACGATCCCACCGGTGATGAGTCCGGCCGCCGCATACCGCCGGCGCGCATCGCCCTCACCGAGGAAACGCACCCCGATGAGCGCTGCGATAATCACGCTGGACTCGCGCAGGCCCGTGACGTAGCCGACGGGAGCACGGCGGAACGCAGCCACGACGAGGGCGTACGTCACCACGGTGGCGACACCAGAGAGCGCCATCATCACCGAGGAACGGGGCGCGATAGCACCGTTAGTCCCAACGAGTGCACGACGGAGCGAGGGTGTCTTGCCCATTGCGAGGGCGTAGATCGAGACCGCGATTGCGAGCAGCACGAACTCGACGAGCACGTATGAGGCATCTGATCGGGCGATTCGGGACCCGTGGGCGTCGCTCGTCGAGTAGATGCCGATGGTGAGCGCCACGACGGACGCATCGCCGGCAGCACTCGTGAGGCGGATCCTTCCCCCTGCACCCAACCCGAGCCCGATGATCCCGGTGGCAATGATGCCGAGCGCCACCCACGGGAGCACGTGCAGACGGTCGCCGAGGAAGAGCACGCCACCCACCGCCCCGACCAGCGCGCCGCCACCGCGCGCCATCGGGTACGCGGCAGAGAACTCGCCCCGGTCGTAGGCACGTCCGAGGAACACGACATAGGGGATGTGCACCACCCCGGACAGCGCTGCGAACCAGAGCGAGCGCGCCGCGGGGAGTCCCGCTACCGAGAGGGCGACTGCCGAGAGCACACCCGCAACGAGGAACTGCCCCCAGAGCGCACCGAAGCGGTCGGCGCTGCGCTTGGCCACCAGGTTCCAACCGGCATGCAGTACCGCTGCGGCGAGGGCGAGCAGCGTCGCAGCGAGCATGGCACCGCAGCCTAGAAGTAGATGATCTTCTCGGCCCGGGCCTCGGCCTCGTCGAGGTCGTCGGTGTATGCGCCGGTGGAGAGGTACTTCCAGCCACCGTCGCAGACGATGAACACAATGGTGCCCTCGGTGATCTCGCTGGCCACCTTTGCAGCACCGGCAAGCGCTGCACCCGTGGAGATTCCGGCGAAGATGCTGCATTCCTTCACGATGCGACGTGTCCACTCGATCGATTCGCGTGGGCGCACGACCCGCTTCCGATCGAGGATTCCCTGGCCGCCCCAGCTGTCGAACACCGGGGGGACGTAGCCCTCGTCGAGGTTGCGCAGACCCTCGACCTGCTCGCCCAGCGGCGGTTCCACGGCGATCACCTTGATTGCGGGGTTCTGCTCCTTGAGGAACCGGCCGGTGCCCATGAGCGTGCCGCTCGTGCCGAGGCCGGCCACGAAATGGGTGATCTCGGGGCAGTCCCGCCAGATCTCCGGGCCTGTGCCCTCGTAGTGGGCCAACGGGTTCGCGTCGTTCGCGTACTGGTACGGCATGTACCACTCGGGGTGCTGCGCATGCAGGTCGAGCGCACGCATCACCGCACCGTTCGAACCTTCCGCACCCGGCGTGAGAATGATCTCAGCGCCGAAGATCTCGAGCATCTGGCGCCGCTCGATCGACACCGAGGTGGGCATGAGGATCTTGATCGGGTAACCCTTCACCTGAGCGATCGCAGCGAGCGCGATACCGGTGTTGCCCGATGACGGCTCGACGATCTGCTGCCCCGGTGCGAGCAAACCATTCTTCTCCGCCGTCACGATCATGCTCTTCGCGATGCGGTCCTTCACGGACCCGAAGGGGTTCTGGCTCTCGAGCTTGGCGATCAGGCGCACACGAGGATTGGGCGAGAGAACACTCACGTCCACCATGGGTGTATTGCCGATCATGTCCAGCACGTTCTCGTAGACCATTCTCGAACCTCCTCCCGTGCTCGCATAAAGCCGACCTAGTACGTCGGGAATGCTACCGGCTCAGGCGATGACGAGGCCCACCTCGGAGATAGCACCCTCCGCGATGCGGTAGCCACGCAGTTCGGGGGCGTCGCGCTTGAGGCTCACGATGATGTAGCACCACGTGGGGTCCGGGGCCTGGGCAACGTCGGTGGGGCTCGGGTATGGCTCGGTATGCGTGTGCGAGTGCACGCAGCCAAGGATCTCCCAGCCCCGGTCCTCCGCGTCTCGCTCGGCGCGCAGGTAGTCCTTCGCATTGATCGTGTACACCTTCGCCGAGGCGGCGTCGTTCGCACACGGGTAGAAGTGCGCTGCGTGTCCGTCGCCCGGCACACCGGCAATCAGGCCGCACATCTCCTCGGGGAAGCACGAGTACGCGTGCGCCACCATGCCGGTCCTTGCTGCAGCCGAGAGGCTGAGACGGTCAGTATCGGTCGGGTCGCCCACGGGCTCGGAGGTTACCGCTCCCCCTCGCTGGCTAGCCTGACGACACTCATGTCCCCTGCCGGCACCAAACCCGTCGCCTCCAACCGCAAGGCGTACCACGACTACTCAATCCTCGACGAGGTCGAGGCGGGACTCGTGCTGCGCGGCAGCGAGGTCAAGAGCCTCCGGCTCGGCATGGGGCGCATCACCGAGGCGTTCGGACGCGTATCCGACGGTCAGGTGTGGCTGGAGGGCATGCACATCCCCGCATACAGCCACGCCACCGGGGTCGGTGCCCACCTGCCGGACAACCCGCGCAAGCTGCTCATGCACCGGGCGGAGATCGACCGGTTGGCGGCGCGGATGAACCAGGAGCACCTCACGCTCATCCCTCTGTCGCTCTACCTGAAGGACGGTCGCGTGAAGGTACTGCTCGGGCTCGCCAAGGGCCGTACCCGGGGCGATAAGCGCCAGGCCCTCGCCAAGCGGGATGCCGACCAGGACATCCGTCGCGAACTCGGCCGTCGCAACAAGGGGATGTAGGTGGAGTTCGCCCGCCAGTCCGAGCGACGACTGCTCCTCACCTGGCGTGCACCGGCGATGCGGCGCCTGCTCGTGTCGGGTGCGGCAGGTGGCGTGGCAACGCTGATCGCCGGCCTCACCGGGGCGCCGTGGCAGTTGACGCTGCTTGCCGCCTGGAACACGGCCGGAGCCGCGTACCTGTTCCTCATCTGGCTCACGATCGCCCGGTTCACCGCCCTCGAAACCTCCGCCATGGCAACGGTGGAAGACAACAGCAGGCACTGGAGCGGTTTCGTCCTTCTAGCCGCCTCCACGGCGAGCCTCGTCGGTGTGGTGTTCTGTCTCCACAAGGCGAATCTCTCTCACGGGGGCATGCGGTTCTGGATGACCGCCGGGGTGATCACCGGTGTGATCCTGTCGTGGGCCGTCGTGCACACGGTGTACGTGCTCCGGTACGCCCACATCTACTACTCCGCCGGGGGTCATGGAATCACCTTCCCGGGTGACGAGGAGCCGGACTACATCGACTTCGCCTACGTCGCGTTTACGCTCGGCATGACGTTCCAGGTGTCCGACAACGCCTTCACCTCGCGCCGGATCCGTCGCACCGCGCTCGAGCACTGTCTGCTCTCCTACCTCTTCGGCGCAGTCATCATCGCCACGTCGATCAACGTGCTGGCTGGTTTGGTCTAGGCAGACGGTGCGAGCACAGTCAGGCCGTCCACCAGCCCGGTGCCGATGACGCCTGCGTCAAGACCGGCGACACCAACGAGGGTGACCGAGAGCCAACTCACCGAGCGATCGGCGGCCTGCACCTGCAGCGCGTAGGAGCCATCAAGACGGGAGACCAACGCCTGGGCCGGAACGACAAAGACATCCGTGGCAACCTGGAGATCGGCGTTCACGGTGACGGTGGTGCCGTTGTCGACCGAAGCGATCGGAGTGTCGGGCACGATCACGGCCTGAACGACCGCTGTGCTGTTGCGGTTCACTGACTGGAGCAACTCCACCGTGCCGGTGCCACCGGCGCTCAGCCGCACCGAGAGACCGGGCACGAAGTACTGCTCGTCGCCAGCAGGTACGTCGATGATGACGCGTTGGGATGCACCAGCGAGGGTCAACATCACGTCTGCGTCACCAACCGAATCACCCACCGCGCGCGCGACGGCCGCAACCGTCGATGTCTTGGGGATGAACACCACGGAACCCAAGGTGACTGTTCCACTGGCGGTGATTCCGAGCCCGGTCTGCCAACGCTTCACCATCGCCTCGGTTGTGGCATCGAACTTCTCGTCGACCGTGACGGTGCCATCTGGGTCATAGCCAAGGTCCACGAGGGCCTGTTCGAGCTGCTTGATATCGCTTCCGTTGGCCGAGGACACGGACACCGTTCGCCACTCGGGGATCGCTCCAATCAGTGCGAGTACGGGCTGGCTGTCGATGGTGTACAGCACGTCGCCGTTCCCGATCGTGGTTCCCGTCGCAACGATCGACGTAACGATCTGCGTAACCCGGGCAATGGAGGCCGCCGCGGATCCCGACGAGCGCGAGGAGCCACCACCCGGTCGCGTTGCGCCGCCACCGCCGCGTCCCCCTCCACCCGATGAACACGGGGCAGCGGTTGCGGGTGCCACTGCACTCGACGGCGGTGCGGAACTCGAGGGCGCCGTGCTTGAGGGAGTACACGCTGTCGTGGTGGTGACGGAATCTGCGCTGGCGCGATGAGGTGCCCTCGGCAAACCGCCCTGCGGAACTGCGTTGCGACCACCCGCCGGGGCGGTCGAGGCTGCCGAGGCGGACGTCGTCCGTGCAGGTTGTCCAGAGATCCGGTGCCAGACCGTCAGCGTGTCGGAGTACTGGAGCGTCCCATCCACCTTGTCGGTCTTCACGAGCGCGCCCCGTGTAACCGTTGCCGGCGAGAGCGGCGACACCGTCGTTACGGGTGCCGACGTACCGCTCTCGGTTGCCCTGGAAACAACCAGCACGGCTGCAACAATCACCGCCGCTGCGGCGATGAGGCCCGCAACTGCGCGGAGCGCTGCGCGCGATCCCGTGGACATCAGGCTCATCTCAACTCCCCCTCAGGGCATCGGTCGGGGCAAGACGAGAGGCACGGGCTGCTGGGTACAACCCCGCGAAGCCACCGATGACCACCGCCGCCACGAAACCGCCAAGCAGTGCAATAGGGGGGATCACCACCGCCCAATGCTTGATCGATGAATACACGGCCGTCACCCCGGCTCCGAGCGCCACACCGACCACCCCACCCGCGCCGGCCAACAAGATGGCCTCGGTGAGGAACTGCCGCCGGATGTGCGCTCGGGTTGCACCGAGTGCACGTCGCAGTCCGATCTCGGTGCGCCGTTCAATGACCGCGATGACCATGACGTTCGCGATACCGATACCGCCAACAAGGAGTGCAACCGCACCCAACCCGAGCAGCAGCGACGTAAACGTGTTGTTTGCAGCGTTCTCGGCAGCGAGCGCGTCCGACGGGCGGGAGACCTGCACCTCGTCTGGGGTCTGCGGATTCACGGTTGCCGCAAGCACGGTGCGAACCTCGTTCGTCGAACCATCGAGCGTCCGCAGGTAGATGGTCTCCGGGGGGATGTCGGCGGAGGTGAGATACGTCTGTGCAGCCTTCACACCGACCACAGCAGCGCGGTCGAGGCCGGTTGCGACGGTGTTCGGGGACATGATGCCGATCACGGAGAACCAATGGTTGCCGAGGTATACCCGCACGCCATCACCGATGTTCGTAATGCCGAGCTTTGCTGCCGCAGTCGTGCCAAGCACGACGGCCGGATAACTCGAGGTGGCGTCATCGAACCAACGACCTTGCAACATCGTGGCGCGCAGGGTGGTCAGCAGCCCTTTGTCGACAGCGAAGACCGAGATCCCTCCGGTGATCCCGTCCGACACCGCGTCGGTGCGGCGCACGTTCACGTCGACCGTGGCAATCGAACTCACTGCAGTCACCGGACCAATGCGCCCGATCATGCCGACTGACGTGGTGGGAAGGGTTCCACTACCGCGACCCAGACCCTGACCGGCCTGGACCTGCAACAGGTTCGTCCCAAGCGCGCGGATCTTGGACTGGAGATCCTCCCGCGACGAGGCGGAGAGACCGAGAACACCCACCATCGCGGCGATCCCGATTGCCACGCCGAGCGTGGAGAGCCCGGTTCGCAGCCTGCGGGTTCGGAGCCCGAGCGAGCCGACACGCAGCACGTCGCCCACGCGCAGGCGTGAACGCGGAATGTCGTTGCCGTCGACGAATGCCGAGGTCATGTGAGCGCTGCTTTCACGTCGTCGGACTCAATCGAACCGTCGCGCATGCTGATCTTGCGGGGCAGCGACTCCGCAAGATCACGGTCGTGCGTAACCACGAGAATCGTCCGGCCCTCAACATGGAGCTCCCGCAGGAGCTCCATCACCCCTGCGCCGGACTTCGTGTCGAGGTTTCCGGTCGGCTCGTCCGCAAGCACGATCGATGGCCGGTGAACGATCGCACGAGCAATCGCCACTCGCTGGCGCTCGCCGCCAGACAGTTTGCTCGGGACGTGGTCGAGGCGGTTGGCAAGACCGACCCTCCCCAGTGCTTCCCTCGCGAGGTCTCGACGCGCGCTCGGTGCGACACCCCGGTAGAGGAGTCCGTTCGCAACGTTCTCCAGCGCCGACACACCGTCGATCAAGAAGAACTGCTGGAACACGAACCCGATCAGCTGGGAGCGGACTGCCGACAGATGACGGTCCGACAGGTGAGAGACCTCGACGCCGGCGATGCGCACCTGGCCGGTGGTTGGCCGGTCAAGGGTCCCGATGATGTGTAGCAGCGTGGACTTGCCAGAACCAGACGGCCCGACGAGCGCTGCGAGTTCTCCCTGCTCAACGCGCAGCGAGACGGCGTCGAGGGCACGCACGGGCGGTTCGCCTGCGTACTCCTTGACGACGTCGAGCAACTCAAGGGCAGGCGCGTGCTCCTCGGTGTTCACGACGGAACCACAACCTTGAGACCTTCGCTCAATTGCTTTCCGATCACTGCGACGAATCCGTCGGCGAACAGTCCGGTGGTGACACCAACGAGGTGGCTCACGAACGTGCCATCGGCCTGTGTCGAATCGACAGCCTCCACTGCGTAGCCGCCCTCCGCGAGTGCCACGAGCGCGCTCACCGGCACGACGAACGCACCCTTGGCCTCGTCAGCGACGACGCGCAGTGTTACTGGGATCTGCACGAACGAGTCCACTGTGCTCGGGATCTGGTCGACCCGGATGTTGATCGGCACGCTCGGCGTGGCCCCCGGCGTGTTCGAGCTATTCGTTGCGGTGGTGCCGACGTCCACGACCGTCCCCGTTTGACGGGTGCCATCGGGGAACTCGACCTCGATTGACGCACCGAATACAAAAGTGGCGTCGCCAACCGGCGCCGTGGTGCTCACCTCGCGTGCCGGGGCAGTGAGCGTGCTGACCACCGTGTCGCCCGCGATCGTCGTGCCGTCGACGACGAGTGCTGTGCCGGCCAGGAGTCCACTCGGCACAACGACGAAGGACCCCTTAGGAACCGTCACCGTGTCGGCGGCAGCCACACCGATCTTGGCCTGCCATGCCTGAACGACATTCGCAGTCGTCGCGTCGAAGTGATCGTTCACGGTCATCGTGCTGTCAGGGTCGAACCCGAGATCTACCAGTGCCCGCTCAAGCACCTTTACGTCAGCGCCGTCCGTCACCCCGACTTTGAGTACGCGACCGAGTGCCGGCAATGCCGCCGAGTCGCCCTCGACCGCGATCACCGGGACACCGTTGTCGGTGAAGAGCACGGTGCCGGTGACCACCGGCGTGCCCGGCGAGACAACACTTCCGATAGCGCCGTGCTTCGCGACCGTCGACGCCAGGTAGACCTTGCGCTCCACCACCCGACCGGCGGCGAGCGAGCCGCCGGAGGCAACGTGGCTACCAACGGTTGCCGCCACCGTGTCGACCAACAGGCGCCCCGACACGTACACCAGACGGGTCTTGGGCACCGCGCCGTCCTCGGTGACACCGAGCTCGGCCTCCCACAGTTTCACAGCAGCGGTGGTGGCTGCGTCGAAGTGGTTGTCGATGGCGATCTTCGCCTTGGGGTCGTAACCGAGTAGCACGAGGTTCTGTTCGAGTTGACGGATGTCTGAACCGTCGGTGGACGTCGCCGACAACGCCCGGAACGTGGGGATGTCACCCACCAACGCAACGACCGGCGCACCGTCGAGATACGCAACCACCGTCCCCGAATCGATGGTGTCACCAACCTTGACGATCGAGGTGACCGTGCCGTCGAGTGGGGAGGACAGTGCGGCCGTGGCGACGAAGCCGAGCGTTGCGGTGGTCTCGTTATAGGTGACGAGATCCTTGCGCTCAACGGTCGCCGTACTCAGGGACACTGGCGACGAACTGGCTGTCTGCTGAGAATCACGGTTGACCGCCCAGGTGATCACGCCAGCGGCGACGCCACCGACGAGCGCAACGGCCACCGCTGCCTTGGTGGTAGCGCGCATGATCAGTTGGCGACGGTGGTCGTGGTGGCCGCCGCGTTCGTGATCGACGCGGTGAGCGCCGGTTGGCAAGCGGCCACGGCAGCCGTCACCTTCGGGTCCGTCTCGTCGAGGTTCAGCTGGCGCATGAGTCTCCGGGTCGGGTTGAAACCCTGGCCGTCGCGGGGACCGGTCTCGCCGGGCGGCGGGCCGAACCCGTCACGCGGACCCTCGGTGCCACTCGCACCGTTGCCACCATTCCCGTTGCCGTTGCTGCCGGGTCGACCGAACGTGACATCCTCAACGTCGAGGCCTTGGGAACGCAGGCACGAGGTGAAGTCGTTGAAGGCTGCTTGCATCTGCTCCGGGTTGAACCGACCACCTCCCGGTCCGAGTCGTACGTTTCCGACGAGGCCCCGGCACGTCTCGATTGCCGCTCGGACGTTGTCGCTCCGAGGGTCGATTGCCCCGCCGCGCTCGAAGATCCGGCCGTCGAGATTGCCGTTTGCGTCGAACTTCGGGTCCGGCACGTCGAGACCTTCATCGCGTAGACACGAGGCGAACTTCACAATGGAGGCCTGATCGCTCAACGGTTCCGTGCTGGCGGTGGCGTCTGTGCCGGCGGGCCCCGAGGAGAGCGAGGCCACCTTGGCGGTGCTGGCGGCCGCACCGCCACAGGCGCTTAGCGCGAGAGCGAGGCCGGTTCCGAGGAGGACGAGGAGGGTGGGTCGGCGACGAGCGCGGGGTGCCATGGGTGTCAGTGTGCGGCACCCGCCTTGCGTGGTGGTGCGAGGAACCTTGGGGTTTCCTGTGAAATTCGGTGGTTGCCGAAATGGCGTGACACCGGGCCGGTAGCGTGACTTCTGCAAGCAAACAATGGGGCTGACAGGTTTCGACGTCAGTTTCGGTGTCCGAGCGTGCGACCCGAGTTGCTCAGACTCGAAAAACGGGGCAAAAACATAACTGCCAACACGCAGTTTGCTGTTGCTGCCTGATTTTCAGGTAACAACAGACATCGTGAGCCGCAAGGCCGCACGGGGCCAGCTCCTCGCAGCCCGGCAACAGAAGCGGGGGGTGACGGTGGGAAAGACCACTGGAGGCGTGGAAGAACGCTGGCCGGACGGAAAGACGTCCCGGTGACCCTCTCGTAAGAGTGGGTCAGTCGACCCGCCGATGACGCGCCGTCGCGTCGAAGTCGGGAATGGTCGTATCACGGGCGGTTCCCGCCTGGCGGACGGGGGTTCGATTCCCCCCAGCTCCACGAAGGGATGTTCCCGGAATAGCCGGGTGGCATTTCCGAAATACTTTGGTCAGTCCGGCTCTTCGGAGCCGGGCTGCACCGAGGCTTGGTCCGCGCTGCAAAGCATGGTGAGGATTCGGACCATGGTCGAAGCGGCAGCGCCGGTGGACGACATACCATCTTGTGGTGGACATCTTGAACCGCATACTGCCTTGGGATGGCTGGGGCGGCCGGATCATGGCGACAGTGATGGCAACTGGCAACGCGGACATGGAGATCGCAGCGGTCGAGTTGGTGAACCCGAGACCTGACGCCAATGTCGTGATGATCGGTTGCGGACCAGGTGTCGGTGTGGTCGCAGCTGCCCGTCGCGCGCCGAACGGCAGTGTGATCGGTCTCGACCCATCGGCGGTAATGGTCGAGCGGACCCGCACTCGGTGTCGCCGGGCTCGACTCGAGCACCTCACGAGGGTCGAGCGGGCTGCAGCAGAGTCGCTCCCCCTAACAGATCGTTCACAGGATGCAGTCGTCAGTGTCAACAACATCCAACTGTGGAGTGACCGGTCGGTCGGTCTCGACGAATGTGTTCGCGTCCTCGCTCCCGGCGGTGTTGTGGTCGTGCTCCTACACACGTGGGCCATCCCGAACGCCTTGCCCAATGACGAGTGGGTCACACAGTTGAGCGCAGACCTGTCGGCCCGTGACGTGCGGGTCGAGCCGCCGCAGACCCGACGCTTTCGATCCGGACCTGCCATGGTGCTCCTCGGACGGATGGCGGAGTGATTGCTCCGCCGTGTGCCCCTGATGGCCGCCTGGAACCAGCCCCCACGATCTGAACCGCAATCGCGCCGACGTCCCTGAGTCACTCAATCGTCAATTCGGAGTGATGCGACGCTCTCCTGGGGCTGCCCGCACGCGGAGCCAGGCCAAGCAGCGTTCGTCTCACCGCCGGTCAGCACCTCGAACCAGGCGATGCGGACACGATCCCGTTGGCTGGCGGACCGTGTGAAATCTCATGCACCGATGTGTGAAGCCGCCCCACCCGTCAATGCGTCGAACCACCTCTGTCCTGCGGAAACTGAATTGTGGGAACGCCCCACGAAGGGATGTTCCCGGAATAGCCGGGTGGCATTTCCGAAATACTTTGGTCAGTCCGGCTCTTCGGAGCCGGGCTGAACCGAAGTCTGAGCCTCACCCCAAGCATGCGGCGAGGCGAGACCGTCCGGGAAACTTCCTCCTTGCTCGCCGCAACGACTTCATCACGGACACTGTGGATTGAGGTCGGCGGCGGCTCCACGTTCAACGTCGGTGGTAGCGCATCTCGGCAGATACGCGCGCGACCTGTCTCTCAGACGGAGACGACTTCGACGAGGTTGTTAAGGGCGAGGAAGTCATCTGGATTGCGGGTGTAGAGCGGAAGCCCGACTGAACACGCAGTCGCTGCGAGCAGTAGGTCGACGGCTCGCGCTCCGGGCGCTTTCCTGCCGCCTGCAACAACGGCGGCGTAAACACGACCATACGCCCGTGAGGCCTCGGAGTCGAACGGCAACGGGTCGAAGGCTGCCTCGGCGCGCTGAAGCCGGTCTTGCCGTCGAGCCCGCTCGTTGGGGTCCTGAGTCGCATGAGGACCCGCAGCGAGCTCGGCCATCGTGATCGCGCTAATCGCCGACTCGATCGGGAGATCTGCAGGGTCGAGGCGTTCGAGGTCGATGATGACCGAGGTGTCGAGCAAACCCCGAGGCCGGCGTTGGTCAGCCACGAGGCGCCGCGTCCTGGTCCGCTATGTCGTCAAGGTCGGCGCGGAACCGGTCAGCGTCGACGGTTGGCGCGTTGCGGAACATCGCGAAGACGGCGTCGGTGGACACGAAGCGATGACGGCGCATCGGAGTCAGCTCTCCGACGGGTGTCCCGTTGCGGGTGACGATGAAGGTCTCTCCCTGATCAAGGCGGCGCATGATCTCACCGCTGTCGTTGCGAAGCTCGCGCTGTGTGATTACTTGTGCCATACCCACAACGTAGCACGGCGTGCTACACCCGGAAACCTCCCAGCGCCTATCGGCAGTTCGGCGCGGGTCGGTCAAACTGGACCGATGGAACGACCACTCATGCGTGTCTCGGGTCCAACCCTCGTTTGCCGACAACCCTCTGACTACGATCCGTTCAGGAGGTCCAGTGGCGACGAATCAGAATGCGTCAGGTGACATCGATCGGGCTCCAGGCCGGCAGCAACAAGTGCTCGTGGTTACCGGACACGTTCCGCGAGCATTTCCATCTCGCCACTTGTCCTACGAGCAATTTCGTTCTCTTGGTGATCAACTGAAAAGTGCTGCGGTTGGTCGAATCGTTGCTTTCGACGAAGAGCGGTCCGTCAACGATCTTTGGGCGTATCACCTGCTTGAAGCGAATCCGAATCTGATGCCCGCTGATCCCAATCCGCCGTCAGATCGATTCGATGGACCGGCCGATGCGGTGATCTCAAACATTGTTTGTCACGAGCGATTCGAGTGGGTGCGCCGAGCTGCCGAGTTGCACCCCGACGTCGATGTCTTCGTGTGGATTGATTATTCGGTCTTCAAGCAACCAGGGGTAACAGCCGAGGTCATTCGTGACTATCTCAATGCGATCGAAACCACTGCAAGCGATGCTGTGATCGCTCCAGGGGTGTGGCCGAAGGTGGCAATCAATGATTCGCGCCCACATTGGCGATTCGTCGGTTCGACGTGGATTTGTCCTCGCGACCTCGTTGCTCCGCTCGCCGATCTTGCGAATCATGTGCTTCACATTCGAACAACTCACACGGGAAAAATCACGTGGGACGTAAATACGCTGTCCTATGTTGAGCTTCTCGATGTTCTGCCGTTTCGGTGGTACCTCGGCAACCATGACCAAACACAATTCACTGGATTCGTCGAGTTGTCTCTCTGACAGTCGATGTCATGTCGGGTGGCCATCAACGCTTGTGGTTTTTCGACTTACCTGCGAGCTGGCGGGGCAAAGGAAATGTCGAGTGAGCGCAGGTACGTCTCCAAACCGGCATCTTGGATCGGAATAATCCGGCCCGGTCGTAGGCCGGAATTTCCCGCGGGAAAACTGGACCGATCGCTGTTGACGCTTGCAAGGCCCGAGAATCCCCTACGCACAAGGGGTTTTCGATCTTTCTGTGTCACACCCCTCGGTCACGATGGGTACATGGATCTGACCGCTGTCCCCACCGAATACCTCGAGGCCGAACTGGTCTCCCACGCTGCGTTCGAAGCAACCGGAATGGCGCGCATGCTGGACGTCCTCGCCGAGTTCGACCGGCGCCGCGTCTGGGATTCGTGGGGCTGCGCATCGCCGCAGCAGTGGCTCGGCTGGAAGTGTGGTCTTGCGTACGGCGCCGCATCCGAGCGGCTGCGGGTAGCACGGGCGCTCAACGGATTGCCGGCAATCCGAGAGGGTCTTTCCAGCGGGAAACTCTCCTACTCCAAGGTCCGTGAGCTCACCCGTGTTGCAACCCCCGATACCGATGATTCCCTCGCCACCATCGCTGGCTGCGCCACCGCTGCACAGGTCGCCATGATCGTGCGGTCGCTGCGCAAGCGCACCCCGAAAGACGTCGCCCGTCAGGTCGATTCCCGAGGTCTGCGGTGGGCGGTCGATGAAGAGGACGGGTCGATGGTGTTCACGCTGCGCCTGCCCACCGAGACCGGCCAGGCCGTCGCCGCAGCACTACAGGTCGTCACGCAGGTAGAGGCGGGAGTTCCCGCCCACCAGTCCCGAGCAGACGCCTGTGTCGCTTTGATCTGCGGTGACGACGAGGTTCGCGCACGCCCCGAGGTCATCGTCCATCTCCACGCCGACACCGCTGCCTTCGAAGACTCGACTGCGGTCGCCCCCGAGATCGTCGAGTGCCTCGCCTGCGACGGCGCCGTCACCACGGTGGCCGACACCCCGGTCGGGCCGATCACCATCAAGAAGGACCCCCCGCCGTCTCGCACACAGCGCCGCTGGCTGAAACTCCGTCACCGAACCTGCCAGTTCCCCGGCTGCCACCACACCGGTTCGTTCGACGCGCACCACGTCGTGCACCGCGGCCAGGGCGGCAAGACCCGGCTCAGCAACATGGTGCGCATCTGTCAGTTCCACCACCGGTTGGTGCACATCCTCGACCTCCGGCTCACGCTGCACCCGGACCGCCGGCTCGACGTGACATTTCCCGCGGGAAATCCGATCGACCGCAGCATTCCGTACTCGCCGTTCGTCGCACCAGTCCCTGCAGACCCGAACCTCATCAGCAGCACGTGGAGCGGCGAACGCCTCCAACTCGACTATGTCCACCTCGCCGTCACGAGCATCGGGCACTACACGGCGAACCCACGAGCAGCAGTCGCGGCCTGATCGCGGTCAGGCCGGTACCTCAGACGGCGAAACCACCGCCGCACGACGCCGCAAACCCGCCGCCCAGTAACACCGGGGCGGCCCTGAGCCACCCTTGCGTTACACCGTCGTTCGGAGGTGTTCCTCACGTGCGGCGAGGGCCGATGCGGCGGTAACGAGCCACTCGGATCGCTCGATACCGCTCGGGTCGGTGGGTCGACCGCTCGCCTCGCGGTGGTGCTGCTGCGCAATGTCGTACGGCTCGACAGTCCCCGCATCGAAATACTTGGGCTGCTTGGTGTGACGCCCCTGACCGCCTGCGTTGATGGTGCACACGGCGCGTCCCTCGCTCAGTCGGTACTGCGGCAGCAGGCCGCGCTCCCAGATCACCTCATCGACTCGGGTCACGAACCAATAGACCGGGATACCCACCGTTGCCTCGGCGCCACCATCAGGATGGGTGACCGCTCGGGAGGCTGCGGGGAACCGCTTGGTGACCCACGCATGGCTCGCCACCCGCGCCACGCCCGAGATCGTCGCTCGGCGGCGATAGGTGTGGTCATCGGAGACCACGAGTGCGGAACGGCGGTTTGTCCAGAGCTTCGCGGCGTGGCCGTGAATCGCATTCCCTGGGTGATACGGGATAAGCACATACTTGCGCCCTCGTCGCATCCCGATGAGGGCCGCACCACCGATCTGGCCGTTGCGCGGCGAGGCGCCCGGTAGTCCGCTCGAGTCCACGGTGACCTGCAGCGACTCGAACTGTGCGGCGAGCAACTGCTCGAGGGACACCGGCGCTTCGGTGGCAACCTCGGGAGGGGCCTCAGCAGCCACGTCGGCTGGCTCGGAGACAAGTTCTTTGACGAACAGGTTCTGCGAGCACTGGGTGAAAACCTCTTCAGTTCCACCGACCAGATACCCGAGCATTGCGTTCTCTGCATGCGCGTACGCCCGGTGACTCTCGAGGTCGGAGTCCACAAGGCCGTAGTCGCGCACGAGTTGCTCCGGCCGGACGCCTTCGACACCGAAGAGCGTGATGTGGAGGCCCATGGCGTCGGGATCCCGCTGGTGCAGCGCAAGGAGCGCAAGGTTGCCGGTGGCACGGACTGCGTCCACGAGCGCAACAACGCTGCCGGTGTGGTCGCGCAGCAGCGTTTGACCGATACCGGGCTCGCTGGCCTGCTCCTCGCCACGCAAGACATCGGCGAGACGATCTGGCAGTGCCGCCCCCTCGAACATCCACTGCTCGACCGCGAGATCGCTGCCCGGGTGGCCGGTTCGCGGGAGGTACACGGCAACGGCCACCGCGCCATCGTTGAGGACCAGGATCGGTCGAATACCCGTTTCGCCGTGGCGCGGCAGCATGGCTGCGTGACACTCGCGGTGCCTCCCCCACAGGACGCCTCGAGCGGTGGAGCCACTTGCCGCGAGCACCTGCGTCGCCGTTGCGGCGAACGCTCCCATCACCGCGCTGCACCGGGGCCGGTACTGAGAACGGTAGAAGAAATCGGCTTGCCCGACATGGACGGGTTTGCGCGGGCCCCGGGGCTCACCGTCGGGTCGGATGGCATCGCCCGGGTCGTCGGCCCGTCGGCGCGCGAGGGTGCCACTGACGAGGTATTGCTGCACGTGCTCTCCCGCAGGGCCCGGCTGACCGGGCCGGCGCAGGTGTTTCTCGGCAAGGTGACCGCACAGCGCCGGGGGCAGGGCGGCAAACAGACCGAGCAGCCGGAGCCGCCGCGACGTCAATTGATAAGCCCAATGCCCAGTTGATGGCTTCGTTGTCATGCTGCGCATTCTCCCACCCGGACTATTGGACAGGCGGTACAAACCGCTGCGATCGCCACAATCTTCGAACACGCGCAGGTGAAGGGATTCGTAGATCCGGCGCTCGGAAGCAACTCCGGTTGGCGCGTCCCAGGCATTTTGACCACCGCGTGAGTGTGTACGCTCAAGTCAGCTTCGCTGGTGTTGATCCCCTCCCGGTCGAGCCTGATCGAAGGGCCACAGCACATGATCCGCCACAGCACGAAACGTCTCTGCGCCGCCCTTGGTGCCGCACTGGTTGCCGTGTGCGGCACCACCCTGCTCACCGCCACGCCCGGCACCGCACAGACCGTCGCCGACGGCAGCATCGACACCACCTTCACCCCACCCACCCTCAACGGCGAAGTTTTTTCGGTGGCGGTGCAGGCTGAAGGCAAAGTCCTCGTCGGAGGTGACATCAACGGGAAGATCAAACGCCTCTCTGCCGACGGCAGCATCGACACCACCTTCACCCCACCCGCCCTGAGCAACTACTATCCCGTTCGCTCGGTCCTGGTGCAGGCCGACGACTTGATACTGGTAGGCGGCTCGTTCACCGGGAAGATCAAACGGCTCAACACTGACGGCACGAACGACACCAGCTTCACCCCACCCGTCCTTAACGGCGAAGTTTTTTCGATGGCGTTGCAGGCCGACGGTAAGATCCTCACCGGCGCACTTGGCGAAATTCGGCGGCTCAATGCCAACGGCACGAACGACACCAACTTCACCCCACCCGCCCTCAACAATTACGTGCTTTCGATTGTTGTGCAGGCTGACCGCAAGATCCTCGTAGGCGGCGACTTCACCGGACGCGTTAAACGTCTCAATGCCGACGGCACGAACGACCCCAACTTCACCCCACCCGTCCTCAACCAAGCGGTGTACTCGGTTGCGCTTCAAGCCGACGGCAAGATCATCGTCGGCCACGTCAACGGCACCGTCCGGCGCCTCAATGCCGACGGCACGAACGACACCAACTTCACCCCACCCACCCTCACCGCACGGGTGTTGTCAATTGCGTTGCAGGCTGACGGCAAGATTCTGCTTGGTGGAGAGTTCACTGGATATGTCACGCGCCTCAATGCCGACGGCACGAACGACACCAACTTCACTCCACCCACCCTCACCAACCGAGTGTCGTCGATTGCGTTGCAGGCTGACGGCAAGATTCTGCTTGGCGGCTACTTCGCCGGATATGTCAAGCGCCTCAATAACGCCCTGCCGACACCGCCCAACGCTGGCACGATCCTGGGCGGTGGCGGCAGCAACAACGCCGTGTGGATCATCGTGATCGCCGCAGCAGGCCTCGTTGTCGCCGGCGGCACCACCGTCGCACGCCGCCGCAAACCCGCCGCCCAGTAACACCTCGGTCCCGACGTTCGTCGAATCAGCAGGCACGCGGGAGCTTTCGAGCCCGAATGCCCTGGGGAGGGCGAGGTGGACGGGACGATCAGCGCCTACGCGATCGGCGCCAAGGCGACCTGAGGCACAGAAGCGAGTTCGGGAGGCCACCATCGGTCAGAATTGTTGACAGTGCTGCCTGACTCACACGTGCCCAATGGAGCGACGTTCGCAACCGGCTTCCAGCGATCAGTTGCGCTCGCGTCGCTGGCAGGCCGCGAAGTGCCGATCTTCGTCGAGCAATTCGTCCTCGAATGTCCGGTTGACTACGGCGCCACCGCGTTCCAAACAGCCTGGGCTGCGGTGCTCAAGCGCCACCCAGGCCTGTCGGCCCAGTACGACTTCTCGGGCGCCCGGCTCGTCTACCGCCAGCTCCCCGCCTGGGACGGAATCCGGTCGTTCGAGACGGCAAACGTTCCGACCGCCACCGAGGCCGAGGCCGAACGAGTATGCGCTGACCAGTACCGCGCCTTCAGCATTGGCAGCGACGAGCCGCTGTGGCGGGTCGCGACGATCGACGTCGCAGGCACCTGGTGGCTCTGCGTCACCTTGCACCATCTGATCTTCGACGATCGTTCTTGGCAGATTATTCGCCGGGACTTCGCGGAGGCGCTGCGAAACCCCGGCAGCGTCGCACCTCCCCCGAGCGCCTTCGTGGACTTCCTCGCCAGGAGAGCCACGTACGTTGGTATCGATGGGGCGAACCGGGACCGCGCGGTGTCGGAATGGAAGAATCTCGCCGACGGGCTTGAGGGACCGACTGCACTGCCCTCGCTTGCACCATTCGCCGACCACCCAGGTGGGCACCTGGGCAACCGCCGCTTCCCTGTAACCCTCCGCTCGGGGTTCCCCGAACGTCTCCGGGAGTTACTGCACGATCGGAGCCTCACTGCCAACAGCGTCGGACTCGCTGCATGGGCCCTCGTGTTGAGCCGGCTCTGCCGTACCGATGTCGTCTGTTTCGGGCAGACCCGTCATGGGGTTCCCGCCGAACTCGCAGATGCTGCCTCGATTGTCGGACCGATGGTTGACACGTTGCCCTTCGTCGTTCCGGTCGCTGACGACGTGAGCGTTAACGATTTCCTCGCCGACGTGGCCTTGCGCCATCGGAGGATGTACTCCCTCCAGCCACTCGAGGTGTCCGAGCTCCTCGCCGGCGCCTTCGCTCCGGGAACCGACGACGTGATGTCGACAGTCGTCAACCACGTCCGAGACGCTGACGGCTTCAACGACCCAGCCAGCGACCTGCCCATCGTGCGTCAGCGCAAGAGCGCGGCGCTCCAACCGACGTTGACTGTGCTTGAGGGCGAGCAAGTCCGCTTCGAGATCGTGACGTCCGCCCGGCACGCCGAGTTCGGACGTGTGGCTGCTTCAGCGCTCGGGTCCGTCCTTACCCAGATCGTCGAGCAGCCTCTGGTGTTGGCCGACATCTCGATGACGAGCCAACAGGGAGACCAACGCGCCGAGTTGCGCGGCCCGTCGAGACAGTTCGGCGCAACATCACTAGCGGAGTTACTCGAGACCTCCCTGCGCGCGAACGCTGAACGCGCAGCACTGGACGGGAAGGAGCGGCTCACCTACGCCGAACTGGACCTCGCATCACGCTCCCTCGCTCACAACATCGGCCTGACGGCCCGAACGGAACAGGCCTGCGTGGCCGTTGTTGCCCCACCCGGCAAGCACGCCGTGATCGCCGTCGTGGCCGCCATCCGCTCCGGCCACTCGTTCGTGTGTATCGACCCGGCCCGGCCGCCGGCCGAGATACAGATCCTTCTGGACCTCATCGGTCCCGATGTCGTAATCGACGCCGCCGCGCAGGATGCCGTCGGGGTCCCACCACCAGGACCCGAACCGCAGCCGCGACGCGCCCGCCCCGACGACCTCGCCTATCTCGTCGCCACCTCCGGCTCGACGGGAGTGCCCAAGGTGGTGGAAATCGAGCAAGCCTCCGCAGTGAACGCGATCTGCTCGCTCATCGAGACGTACGGCATGACGCCGGACGACCGTCGCCTGCGGAGTGTGTCGCGGCCCGGTGCAGACGTGTTCATCGCCGAACTGTTGGTGCCGTTGTGCTCTGGCGCCACCCTTGTTGAGGCGATCGGGGACCGGCCGCTCGCACCCGCGCAGTTCTTCTCGCTGCTCGACCGGGAGCAAATCACGATTGCCGGGGCTGCCAGCTCGTACCTTGCAGAACTCGTCGAGTCCCGGGTGGACAGGGGCGCAGTGCCAGCACCGCTCACGCTACGCATGATGACCACCGGCACGGAAGCGGTCGACCCGAACATGGTCGCCACGTGGAAGCGGGCGTTCGACGGGAGTATCACACTCCTGAACGTGTACGGACCCGCAGAGGCCACGCTGGTTACGACGACGTGCCGCTTGAGCGAGCTGACCGTGCCGATCGTCGGCACCGTGCCGATCGGGCTACCGCTCCCCAACACCACGGTGATGCTGCTCGACCGTGCCGGCCATCCCGTGCCGATGGGTGCCGTTGGTGAGATCTGTGTAGCCGGTCCCGGTGTGATGCGTGGCTATTGCGGCCTCGAGACCTCGACAATCGTGCCAGCCAACCCGGCACATTCTGCCGAGCGTTACTACCGGACTGGCGACCTCGGACGCATCGGAGCCGACGGTCAGTTGGTGTTCGGAGGCCGGAGCGACCGTCAGGTGAAGATTCGCGGCCACCGAGTTGAGCTCGACGGCGTGGAGGCCCGACTCCGCGCGGCCACCGGTGGTTCCACTGTGGCCGCAGTAGTTGCCCAACGCGCCGGCCGCTTGGTCCTCTTTGCGGCCGTTGAGTCCGACGGTCCGGTAGACGATGTCGGGATTCGCTCGCGCATGGCAGCCGGCGGCAGCCCCGCCGAGGTACCCGCCGCCGTGGTGGGCATGGCCCGTTTGCCGCGACTTGCGAACGGGAAACTTGACCGCAGAACGATCGCCGCAGAGATCGCTGCATCGCTGTCGAGCACCTCCCCGGCAACAACCCGAGCGCTCACCGATGAGCTTCCAAGCGGCCCGGCTGCGTTCGAGCTATCGGCGATGCTTGCCCTGTGGAACGAGCTGTTCGAGGTGAACGACTGTCACGCGCTCTCGGATTTCTTCGACTTGGGTGGCGACTCGTTGCTCGCCATACGACTCGCGGCCGAGGTGGACGTTCGCTTCGACCTCGCGATGGACCTCGATCTGCTGTATGGGCTACGCCGGCCGGGTCCCTTGGTGTCAGCTATACAGGAGCGAATCCTCAGTCTCGCTCAGCACCAGGTGATCCGTCCGATCAACGTGAGCGGACGAGATGCACGGGTGTATTTTATGCACGGCGCCCACGGCGAGACGCACCAGTGGTCCTCGATCGCAGCGCGCCTCGCTGATGACTTCGACAGTTGGGGAATCGCGGGGCGTGTTGCCCACAGCAAACCCGTTTCCGCCTCGGTTGCGGAGGCTTGCGCTCAGTACTCCCAGGCTCTTGTTCAACACTGCCTCGGTGAGGAACTCGTGATTGTTGGGTTTTCGGCGTCTGGTGTGCTCGCCTACGAAACCGCTCGGCTCGCGCGTGCGGCGGGACTGCCGGTGCGCGGCATTGTCCTTCTGGAGACGGTGCCGCCTGATTTGCCGCGAGCGGTCCGATGGCTTGCGACTGCGTCGATGATACGACGACGACGCTCCACCGTGGCTGCAGCCGTGTGGATTGTGCGCAGCGCAAGGCACGCTGGGTTAGGGGCCTTCAGGCCGAGACGTCGGCGCAATCAGGTTCCGGTCGCGAAACGAACCAATGTTCCGTTTATCGACTTTGTCGAGGGCCACCGCATCAAACGGGACAGGCTCCGGGTGACTTCGGTCGGTACACGTGACGCCGTGGTTCTACTTGATCTGCGCCTTGTATGGGGCTACATCACCGGTCGCCGAGTGACTGGGCCCGTGCTCAACCTCCCTATGCACATTCAACTCCTCGACGAAGATCGCGCCCCAGAGGTAGCAGCAATCATCCGCGAGTTCGCTCATCACCAGAGTGGGGACAGGCAATGAGATCACCCTTCGATCCGGGCCCAGGCGACGAGGCCGGGGCCGTGCAGCGGATCTACGCGCAGCAAACACCACCGCTGCTCCCATCGTCGGCAGATCTGGCCGCGCACGAAGCCGCGCTGGCGCTCGGCAGCACCCCGCTCAACGTCCTCATGCTCGGGGTGACGCCCGCCGTCTATCGCTTGCCATGGCCGCCCCACTCGGCGATTCAAGCCGTCGACCGGTCGCTGCCGATGATCCAGCACGTATGGCCCGGACCCGTCGGCTCTGCGCAGGTCGGCGACTGGACTCACCTGCCGTTCCCTGCCGAGCGCTTCGACCGTGTCATCTCCGATGGCGGCATGTTGTTTTTGGGACCGGCCTCGATCGACGAGCTGAGAACCGAGGTTGCCAGGGTGCTCCGACCCGACGGGTTGTTCGTCACCCGCGTGTACGTCTGGAACCAGAGCGAGACGCTCGATCGGCTCATCGACGACGTAGAGCGCGGTGCACTCAGCACAGCGAACGAGATGCGCATCCGCTCCTGGTCGGCCCTGCAGACCTCGCTTGATGTCGGCATCCCACTCAGCACAGCGTTCGACGAACTCTTGGTCCGGATGGGATCTATCGAGAATCTCGTGGAGCGATCTGGCCTCGCTGCGGAACAGTTCGTGCCATTTCTTGCAACCGCTGGATCGACACTGCGGTACACCATGTGGCCGACCCACGACATCATCGCCGCCTGGACTAGCCACGGTGATTTCGAGCACGTGAGCACCACGATTCCTGGGCACCAACTCGGGAGCCTGTGCCCCGTTCTCGCGTTTCGGCGGAGAGGTCCAGCCTGATCGCGCTGGCGACGACTCTGGTCAGCCGGCCTTGCTCGGCTTTTCCCCCACCGGACCGTCGGCCTGCTTCCATGCGGTGAAGCCGCCCTCCACGTGCGCGACATTCGTCATCCCCATGTCGACGAGCGTCTTGGCGGAGAGCGCACTGCGCCAGCCACTCGCACAGTAGAGAACGAACTGCCGGTCCTCGGCGAAGATCGGCTTGTGATACGGGCTCGCCGGGTCCACCCAGAACTCGAGCATGCCGCGCGTGGCGTGGAACGCACCGGGCACCATGCCGTCACGCTCCAGTTCACGCGGATCGCGCAGGTCCACGAACGTCACGCCGTCCTCGCCGAGCATCGCGATGGCCTCGGCAGTCGGCACCGTGCGTACGGCCTCGTTTGCCTCGGCGAGCAGTTCCTTGATTCCCTTGGTGACCGGCATGTGCAGATCGTAGGCCGAGCGGGCCCTTTGACGCTCCACTAATCTCCGCGCATGTCCGAGGCCGCCTCACCGCTCGTTGCCATCAACCTCTTCTCCGGCCAACCGCAGCACGAGAACTTCAACCGCCTGCACCACATCCTCCCGAGCAGCCGGCTAACCGCAAGCCGCGCCCCCCACCGATTTCCCGCGGGAAATTCCGTCGGGCTTCCTGCCTCGTTCGACGTTGGCGGCAAGCAGGTGGACACCGAGCACTTCCTCGACCTCACCGACACCGCAGCGCTGCTCGTGCTCCACGACGGCAAGGTGGTGCACGAGCAGTACCGGCTCACGGGCGGGCCGAACGTCCAGTGGATCTCGTGGTCCGTCGCCAAGAGCTTCACTTCCGCACTCGTCGGCATCGCGGTTGAGCAGGGGCACATCGGTTCCATTGAGGAACCGATCAGCAACTACATCGACACTGCTCCCGGCTCCGCGTACGAGGGTACGCGCATCAAAGACATCCTGCAGATGTCCTCCGGTGCTCGCTGGAACGAGGACTACAGCGATCCCGGCTCCGACATTGCCCGGCTTGGCCAGGCGATGGGCAGCAGGGGCAGCCTCGACTCGTTCGTGGCGAACATGGCCCGTGAGTACCCGCCCGGCACGCTCTGCCGCTACAACTCTGCAGACACCCAAGCACTCGGCACGCTGCTCGTGCGCGCCACGGGTCGCTCGATTACCGACTACATGCAGGAGCACCTCTACGAACCGCTCGGCATGGAGGACGACGGCTTCTGGCTGCTCGATGCACACAGCCGCGAGATGGCCTTCGGCGGGGTAAATCTCACGGCACGAGACTTCGCGAAGATCGGTGAGCTGTACCGGCTCGGCGGCAGCTGGAACGGGAACCAAATCCTCCCGGCCGACTGGGTGCAGGCCTCGGTGACGCCGGACGCGCCTCACGTCCAATGGGGACGGCCTGTCATCGCCGGCATGGAACTCCCGGAGGGCTACGGCTATCAGTGGTGGCTGAGCCCCGGCGGGAAGGGCCAGTTCAGCGCCATCGGTGTGTACAACCAGTGGGTGTTCGTCTCCCCCGCAGACCGCGTCACCATCGTGAAGCTTTCTGCCACGCGCACTTATGGCACCACCATGGGCGAGGAGACCAACCACTCCGACGCACACGAGTACTTCCTGCAAGCACTTGCAGCACACGTTGGGGCCACGGCTGCGTAAGACTCTCCCCCATGCACCGCAACCGCGTTCTCAAGTTGATGAATGCCCTTCACCGCGCCGTCCTCATTCTTTCGTTCGGAAAGGTGGGCTGGCGCGCCGAGGGCATGCCGGTCATCGAACTCACCACCACTGGCCGCAAGTCGGGAGCGAGCCGCTCATG